>Ga0206125_10002461_pt1 | contig 19512 bp, 14 predicted proteins | sample Helgoland_Spring_4_FD_148598 | JGI IMG/M metagenome (GOLD analysis project Ga0206125, IMG submission 148598) | Pelagic subsurface seawater microbial communities from Kabeltonne, Helgoland, North Sea - Helgoland_Spring_Bloom_20160331_1 | ecosystem: Environmental > Aquatic > Marine > Epipelagic ... | reverse complement strand
TATGGCTAGCAAGAGTCGCACCGCTGCTGGCACCTCGGTAGATTTTATTCTCAATGTAGGCATTGAACATGACTAAATAGAAGGTGTTATAAGGTCTGTACCAGGCTGTTGTTTACTCCCACTCAATAGTAGAGCTAAATTTAGCCTAATAAAAACAATAGGTTACAAGCGCTATTAGCAGGCTTGTAACTGGTTTGTAACTTACATGGCCTTTTAGGAAACTTTCCCTCTATTTTTTCTTTAGCTATTTCAATACAAAAGCAGATATTCTGCTTACACACCTTGTCACAAATGAGAAACCATTGTTATAGTTTACTGGTATTCATTAACTAACCGACTAGTCCAACCACTTGAGGTGATAGCACAGTCCAAAATCGGTCTAAGGTAGACCCGATTCAAGCATTTGCACTACCACGTAAGGTTGAAAACGGAGTGCATCAAAAATTGTACTTTAGCCTTAGTGTGGATATTTAAAATACCAGATAAACATATACCTTAAAATCCAAATAAATCAGTAGTTTATGGTACTTTAAAGCCCCTTGCGTGGCTGCTGCTTGGTAAAGACGGTTCAGTACTCCGCTATGGATACCAAAATATCGACAATCTTCTGTTTTACAGTATCGACTTCGTTGGGTTCAATATTGAGCGTAACATTAATATATGGCGCTAAAACGGCCCAAGCCATTTCAATTGCCATGGCTGCGGCCACGTGGGCTTTTATGTTGGTCTCAGTCTCGGACGGGCTTCTATTGTCACGGCGCTTTTGCAGTGCTTGTCTGGGCACTGATATATCTTCTCGCAGTTCCAGCGTCGCTAACTCCAAATCACCATCGATAGCGCAGCGAACTACCGCCAGAATATAGGTTTGATCCTTACCCAATGCCAGGGGAGACATACCATCGCGTTGAGTATGGTCCCAGTGTTCGTGGGCGAGTTTAGAGATGGCGGCCTCAAGCAACCCCCGCTTGCTGCCGAAATAATGATGAATCTGACCGTGATTGACCGCAGCATGTTTGGCAATATCTCTGTTTGAAACACCTTTGGGGCCTTTTTGAGCCAGCAGTTTGCAGGCGGCTTTGAGCAGCTTATCCTCAACATTAACGCGCCCGCGCATTGACGGATTGTGCTGTTTTTCAGAAGTAGTCATAGTCAGGTAAGAGCTTTTATTTTGAAGAAAAAATTATAATACATTGAAGCTACATAGGATAGATTAACTTAAATTTCCTCTTCGACGGGTGCAAGACGCCTATCCTGACTATTGGCAAAATTCTTATATAGCCGTATCTCATATGAGATTGAATCTGGGTCGCCACCATCTATAGCCCTTAATGGCTTAATTGGACGACCCTTAAATACCATTGGATAGCGCAGCCCTGCCACACAACGACAAAGCTTTGATCCTTAAGTTTGGCCAGAGCGACTAGGCAGAGAATTAGCCAACCCTATAAAAACTCACAGGCCTCGTCAAACTCGAGACGGGGAAGCCTCTGGAAAATACGACTTGGATCACCGTAACCCAGGCAGCAAAGAAAATTTGAAACCACTGTGGTACCAACAAAAAATTCCTCATCAACGAGCTGATTGTTAAAACCCGACATAGGGCCACAGTCGAGTCCCAGCGCACGTGCTGCCATCATCAACTGGGCGCCTTGCAAGGTGCCATTGCGAAACGCTGTGGCTTCGCAGTAGGCCGGCTTATCGACAAACATGGGTTTTACATCAGCATAGGGGGCGAGTTGATCTAATCGCTCATAAAAAGCATTATCATGAGCAATAATCGTAACCACGGGAGCACCCATTATTTTTTCAACATTGTTACCGGTTAAGGTCGGTCGTAAACGCTCCTTGCTCTCTTCTGACCGCAGAAAAACAAACCGTCCAGGACAGCAATTTACGCTAGTAGAAGCCATTTTAGTCAGGTCATAGAGCGTACGTATCAGATCGTCGCTAACCTCTCTATCTTGCCAGGCATACTGAGTTCTCGGTTCTCTAAAGAGCAAATCAAGATGACCATCACTCAATGGACTATATCGATTTTTCATTTCAGTAAAGGCCGTTTGGGCAGCCAGAACCTCTTCAGACTTCACTTCAGCGCCTCCATGAAGCAAGCGCTGCATCCCGGCCGCTGCCGCCAGCTCTTGGGCAGAAACAGTGTGTTTATTCAAATTACTCATATTTAATCTCATTAATTACTATTGTTGTTCCATCATCTTTACCAAATCACTCAGGCTCGGAGTCGCTGCCCTAAAGCCTTCAACATCTTCGCTTGGCATACTAGCGCCAAAAGAAGAGGGAACTTCAGGTCCATATTGCGCCATGATTAAATCTCGTGCGGGTGTATCCGTAGGGGCTATCGTCGCATCCAGAAGATCGCCGTCGGTCCAGTGTTCATGAGTAAAGCCAGTAGGATCGCGCCAGTAGTCATACATTTGACTCCCCAGCAGGTGTCTACCGATACCCCATTCATGATAATACTTATCAACGGTTTTCATATGATAATGACCCGCCATTAGATCATCGACCGAATCAGTAACTTCATAGCCAGCATGCCCAAAGGCAGGTTGTGGCTCACCCATAATCTGCACATTATTGAGTGTATGATGATCCACGGGCATGTCACCTTGATTGCAGCGCATAAAGGCACCTATGGAAGCAGCACCATCTGGTCCTATGAGATTATCGCTGACTAAGAAGCCAAGAGTCTCGGCGTACCAGTCTACGGATGCCGCAGCATCGGCAACATTGATGGCTGTGTGCCCTAGACGCTTAACTTTAGAGGTTAATTCATATACCCAACGATCATTATGCAATTGCCATTCATCTGACCCGCGTCCAAACCGCTGCAGGGTATTCTCTCTTGTCTTGTCTACACCAGTATTGAGCCTTTTGGCGTCAATCGTTATTGGCTCAGCTAATTCCATGCCGTAGTAAACTTCAATTTCGATATTATCGGGATCCATAATGGTCACTTTATGACCGCCACCAGGATCAGTATTTTTAGCAATCTCAACACCTTTGGCCGCTGCGAGTGCTTCAAGGTCAGAAAACGCATTAGCTCTATAGGCAGTACCAATATGTCGGTTAGTATTTCCTTTAGTCGCAACATAGCAGTAGGGCGCTGTGCCGGTGCCACGATAAAAAATCGTATCTTCAGTTTCATAGGCCAGGAACATACCAAAATGTTCCATGTACTCTTTTTGTGGCGCCAAATCTATTAGTTCAAAACGCACAAAAATGATATCGGCTATCTTACAAATCGGCTTACTCATTTTTTCTCCTATTTATAGTGTCTTTATCGTGATTAGGCATAATTTGTCATTCTCTAAACCGATTTACCTCTGACCAAAAGTGACCTATGTCAGGGTTTTCATCTTCACCATATAGCGCCTCTTTGCATTCGCGCCACTCCTCTTCCTCGAAGTCGAGAATCCCCAGCTTGTAACTTTCTCGCTGCTGCAGTCGGGGCCAATATAATTTAATATTTGGGAACTGATCAGACTGAAGTACCTTGTGAAAGGCGGTGATTTCTAACCGGTGAAAAAGTTGTGCAAGTAAGACATCGGCAGCAGAATAGTCGCCGGCTATAAACCCATTGCTATGGCTCAGCTTCTTCTCAATAAAGACCATGCCCTTGGCAACGCTGCTAACAAACTGCCGATATTTAAATCCGGGCGGTTTGCCCAAAATGCGCACTAAAATAAAAATAGGCACTCGGTCTCTGGATGGATGCTTGGTTAGATAATCCCATATTACCGTCCACAGTGGCCTCTTGCACAGCAGATATGCAAGCATTTGAGTGCTGAGGCCCGCCATACTGGTACCAAAATTTTCACCGATCCCGACACCTTCATCAAGAGAGAATTCCTTAACCAAAGCTCGAACTTCAGTATTTTTTGCGGTATCTGCGGGGTATAACTTTGCACCTTGATTGGGTGCTAGGAAATCCAAATATTCAAGAATTTTTATACTGTCATAAATGGGTTGGCCATTGTGCACCAAGGTAGGAACCAGTGATGCAGGATTTATTGCTTTGTAAGCCTTTTGCAAATGCTCACCGGTGGATTCTAATCCAACTCGATGTTGCTTATAGGTAATACCCTTTTCGGCTAGCCCTACTCTGGCAGTTTGGGATGCCAGCGACTCACCGTAGCCATAAAGTTCAAATTCTTGATTATATTCGATAGCCATAACTCAAAAACTCCTGGTATCCCGACCAACGTCCTAAAGGCGCAGAATTGGCATTAAACAGTCGTTTTCAGCCGAACTGATCCTGGAAAAGGTAAATATTAGTTGGCCTGTGATAGATTCGTCCATCACAGGCCACCCTGTATTTTGCAACTACTACTAAAAGTTGTAAGTAATTTCGGCACCAACTCGGCGGCCCGGACCATAAATACTGCGCCCACCTCCGCCCTGAGAACTGGCAAAAGTAGTAACCTGAGTACGGATAAGCTCATCAGAGCAATTATTGCAGAATAGACGAAAAGAGGCTGAATCACTTAGGTCCATCGATGCGGTTAAATTCACTACACTGTGGTCAGGCTCCAGAGAGATATCACGGTTACCCGCGTCAAACTGAAACTCATCTTTATAGCTGTACTCTGCTCGCATTTGCAGGTTGTTCCCCAGATCAGGCGAGTAATTTAATGCAACTGTATACGCATTTTCTGGTGCAAACTGCATGGGATTACCACTTTTGTCGGCATAATCATCAAAGACAGCGTCTTGATTGAAGTAATTGAAATCAACTCTCAGCGCATTAGTGAGCAAGTAATTCATTTCAAGTTCAACGCCAGTCATCTCACTCTCGGCTGCATTATCCGTAAGCCCTTGTGGAGCGCCGTTAACTACAACGATACTCTGTACCTGTTGGTCGGTGTAGTCATAGCGGTAGGCTGAGAGATTCAATTGCATACGATCATTCATCAATCGCGCTTTATAACCAATTTCTAGCGAGTCTAAGTGCTCCTCTTCAAACCCTCCCACATTACCAGCCTGAGCCCAAGTCGCAAAAGTCACGCCGCCACTTTTATACCCGCTGGAGTAGGTAATATACGCCATAGAATTGTCATTGATCGCATAGTCAAGACTGATCTTTGGATCAGTAGAACCGTACTCCAGCGTCTGTGGCAATGTAAACGGTGCTGCGACAAATGGGTAACCTGGAGTATTCGTAATCATCTGAGTGATAAAGTCTTTCTCATCATCGCTGCGACGGATACCGAGAGTTAAGTTAAGCTGATCAGTGACTGCATAAGTCGCCTGGCCGTAAAGGGCAATACTTGTATTGTCAAGAGTCACGTCCTGACGAGCCTGACTATAGGCTAAACCCTGAACCGCTGGATAGTACTGCGGCGGGATGTTTCCCTCTACACCAACAGAGTAATCATCCATGCGGTATCCTTCATCATTGAAGTAGTAAAGTCCAACCACCCAGGTCAGCCGATCATCCATGGTAAACATCCCACCATCCACTGAAGTGAACCGAAATTCTTGAGATAGCTGTTTACTGTTCTGTTTTACATCAGTCCAAATAGCATCTCGAGTGGTTGACTCAAAATCAGTTTGTTCATGAATCTCATCACTGGTGCGACTGGTAATCGAAGTAAAAAGGAAATTATCTGATTCATGCTCAATCTTTAGGGAAACTAAATCTGACTCAAGATTAGAGAAACCAGGGCGATCCATTTTTACATTTCGCGGATCTAGAGCGGCTTCTCGTAAAATATCGGCTACGGTACCCGCCTGAATTCCAGCCACAATGGCACCCCTCAACGGAGGGGGAAGAAACGGCAGCGGCAACGCATGACCCAACTGATACAAACCTAATGGACCCATTTCACCGTTCGCTTGAGCTAATCTTGCCTCTTGATCAAGACTGGTTGTCTGAGCTGTAAATTCGAGACTGGTCTTATCGCTCAACTGACCTATTAGGTTTACTCGAACAGCATCGGCGTCTTGGCCATCGTTTTTACCAGACAGAATCTCAGTCATGTTGCCATCGTCCGAACGCGTCGAGGCAGATAAACGACCAACCCAATTGTCAGAAATCGCCCCTGACACATAACCACCCACTCGCTGATAGCCCTCATCACCCGCCGCCACTTTCACGCGCGCTTCAAATTCTTCCGTTGGTTTAACGGTATAAAGTGAAACAGCCCCACCAATAGTGTTACGTCCATATAAAGTGCCTTGAGGACCTTTTAATACCTCAATGCGCTCAATATCCACAATACCTGACAGAGACGAAGAGAAGCGTGCATTATAAATTTCGTCAACAAAAACTCCGATGGAACCCTCAGAGCCCATATCAAACTTACGGGACCCTACACCGCGTATAAAAATAAATGGCCGCGAATCCCCGTCACCACCCACAGATACACTGGGCACACTGGTTTCTAATTGCGAAATATCATCCCATCCTGCTTGCTCTATTTGAGACGCAGAAAAAGCTGAAATCGATGCAGGAACATCCTGCAAGTTTTGCTCCCTCTTCTCAGCCGTAACGATTACCTCTTCTAAAGCAGGTGTATCTGCATAAATACCCTGCGTAACAAGCAACTGGACACTAATTGCGCCAATTATTAATTTGGTTTTCATTTTTCTCACCCTCTGGATTGTTAAAGCTTTTATTTTCACAAATGCTCATCAAACTGATTAGCCTATTGGCTAGTAGCCGATTGGCTAGATTAACACCTAAGTATCAGGTTGGCAAATTTTGCGTCTCTATGTCGCAACAGATGTCGTACCAGATGATTAAACCTCGCTGAAGAGCACTCGCAAATAACCCAAGCCAGCATGACAGGCCATTTGCCCGTCATGCTAATTGCCGATGAGCAGTTTATAACGGCCATTAACCATCATTCTGCAAAAACCCGAGATCCACCTTACTACTGGAGGGATCCGGCCATCGAGAGACAATCGCCTTGATACTCGTATGAAAGTTTAGCGCTTCGGGCCCACTGATCTTACTGTCGGTGAACGCGCTATCTTTCCAGCCGCCAAAACTATGACTCCAGGGTGGCACAGGTATTGGCACATTGATGCCAACCATTCCCGCCTGAACGTTATCTGCGTAGTGTTTGGCTGCACCTCCATCACGTGTAAATATAGCAGCGCCATTACCTAGCGGATGACTGGCGACAATATCCATAGCCTCTGCATAGGTAGCGACTCTGACAATTGACAGCACCGGCCCAAACACTTCACTGTCGTAAACTGGCATACCAGGCTTAACATGATCGACAAGGCTAGCACCGACTAACCAGCCTTCTTGAGGTTCTTGTAGGCGTCCATCGACAACGAGTTTTGCCCCAGAGGGCTCTGCGCCCTCAATAAAGTCATGAATACGCTGTTTACTCTCGAGACTAATTACCGGACCCAGTTGCATATCTTCGCCGGCCGCCGGCCCCACCTTAATATCGGGAATACGCTGAGCAATTTTGGCCGCCAATTGGTCACCTATATCACCCACGGCGACGACGACCGAGATTGCCATACAACGCTGACCCGCCGCTCCATAGGCAGCCGAGACGGCAGCATCTGCAGCCATATCCAAATCGGCATCGGGCAGAACTATCATATGATTTTTGCCACTGCCAAATGCCTGCACTCGCTTGTCGTTCTCAATGCCCCTAATCCTTAAATGCTTGGCCACAGGCGTACTGCCAACAAAACTTAAACCGGCCACCTCGGGGTGTTCAATCATGGCCTCAACCACCTCACGACCACCATTTACAACATTTAAAACTCCATTGGGTACCCCAGCGTTGTGCATGAGCTCAGCAATTAAACGAAAAGCTGAAGGCACTTTTTCGCTAGGTTTTACAACCAGAGTATTGCCACATGCAAGAGCCATAGCAGCTTGCACTAGCGGAATCATAACTGGAAAATTAAATGGACTGACCGTAGTGACAACGCCAATTGGGTAGCGGGCATCGACAACATCAATACCTGTTGAGACGTTTTGCGTGGTCGACGAGCACAGCCAACTGCCAACACTGGCACCATAGGCAAGCCCCTCAATACCTTTATCCACTTCAGCTGCAGCATCAGCAATGGTCTTTCCCGCCTCGGTGACACATATTTTAATTAGCTCGTCACGGTGCTCCATAACCTTTTTCCGGCAGGCTAACAGTAAATTTGCTCGGTAGCCCAAACCCGTGGTCGACCAAGTCTGGAAAGCGGCATGAGCAGCCTGTACGGCCATATCCAGCTCATCGGCACCACCGTTTAAGACAGTACCAATTTTGCGGCCATTTGATGGATTAAAAAGATCTGAAGGATAGCCTCCCTCTTCAACTGTCACGCCATTTATAAAATGATCAATCATAAAATACTTGCTCTTATGTAATTTATTTCAATGTTTGCTGTGATGAAAATTAGTAACGGTGCCCTGCTCTTTGTGATGCAACTAGTCAAATCCTGCATGTCTTCGTCTTAGGCATTGTGGCAATAAGCAAGAAGAGAAACCTTCTGTCCCTTTAAAGTCTGTCATCAGCGAATGGATTTGTAATATATTAGCCATACGGCTAGTTTATGTCAAGAAGCTTAATCGTCGACTTTATGCCAGTTACAGGGCAATCAAAGTGCAGGTAGTCATGCTCAATGAAACTTTGTTTAGTTTTCGCCAATCGCTTTCTTGACGAAAAATAGCCAATTGGCTAATATGCGTAAAAATTTATCCGCGCAAGGCTACAAAACATGAAAAGTTACGATGTTGCAATTATTGGCTATGGACCCACCGGCGCAATGATGGCTTCTTTGCTAGGTAAGCAAGGCATAAATACATTAGTAGTAGAGCCTAATATGGATATCTATGAAATTCCTCGAGCGGTTCATTACGATGGCGAGGTCATGCGAATTTTTCAATCCCAAGGGCTGCATGAAAGAATCAAGGAAGCCGGTCGCGAGCCTGGATTTATTTCATTCCTCAATGGCTTTAACTGGACGCTTCTTCATCAGGATCTGTCGGAATCTGACAGAGTTCACTACTGGGCCAACAGTACGTTTTTTTCGCAACCCCAACTCGAAAAATATCTTAGAGAAACTGTCGACGATTGCAATTCAGTTGATCAATTTCTTGGCTGGCAGCTCGAAGAACTCTATGAGGACAGCTCTGGAGTAACCCTAAAGATCACCGATATCAATGGTACAGATTCGCAACATGTCCAATGCTCGTACCTGCTAGGCTGTGACGGAGCTTCAAGCAGCACAAGAGAATTGGGCGGCTTTGAGCTGCAGGATTTGGGCTGCGACGAACCCTGGCTAGTCTGTGATCTGATTCTGGATAAAAGTATCCAGATCAAAGATGAGGCCTATCAAATTTGCGACCCAACTCGGCCTACATCGCTTATTCCCTGCGAACCAGGCCATATACGCTGGGAGTTTATGCTTAATGATACTGATGACCATGGGGATGTTGAAAATGAAGATAATGTTCGCGCTCTGATGGCCCCCCATATTGGTCGACTTAACAGTCAGCTTAACGAGCGAGATGGCAGTCTTATTCGGGCAAAAGTTTATCGCTTCCACGCCCTGCTGGCAGATCAATTTAAAAAAGGAAGAGTCTTTTTGCTCGGTGATGCCGCTCATCAAATGCCTCCGTTTCTAGGTCAGGGACTCTGCTCGGGTATCCGGGATGCATACAATCTAAACTGGAAGCTTGCTGGCGTATTAAGCGGCCAATGGGATGCCAGGATTCTCGATAGCTATCATAGTGAACGGCGGCCCCATGTAGAAGAAGTGATTAAGCTGGCTATTACCCATGGCGATATTATTCAAACCCGCAATCCCCTGAAAGCATTGGCCCGTGACCTATTTCTGATGCTCGGACGGTTAATTCCGATACTTGTATCCTCGATTAAATTTGGTCAGCAGTGGCGGCTCGGGGATGGTATTTTTGCTCAGGATCCACACTCACTCGATCGCTACATGCTGCGTCAAAGTATGGTTACCCTAAGTAATGGCGATTGCGTTCTACTAGATAGCCTGCTCGATAATGAATTTTCAGTTGTTGGATTTAATACCGACCTCGCCCCATTGCTCAGCCAACAAAATACCGATTTCTTACAGACACCTTTAGCCGGTTTTAATCTGGGAGACCAGGGTCAGGGTATCGATAAAGAGGGCCTACTGCAGCGCTGGGCCGAAGATAATAACGTTGCATTAGCCCTTCTGAGGCCGGACAGGCAGATTTATGGGCTCTGTTATACAGACAGCTCTGAGAGTTTAAAAGACCAGCTGGGCAAGCTAATTGATCAATTAAAAATTCAGCTAACCTAGGTCTATTGCTGCCTGCTGTTAAGCAAAATCATCCACAAAGTCATTCGACACTGGTAGCCCCAAAATTTTTGATGCTCGCAAAATTACACTGAAATAGCGCTATTCAAGAAAACTAATGCCCAGCAAAGGAGAAACTCAAGCCCAACAAATTAGCGTGACGGCTAGAATAGATATGTGCTTTTATGCAAGCAAGGAAATCTAACTGGCTCTGAGTAGTACCATCCTGATAAATAGGTAGACCTTCACATCATGTGATTGACTATTTTAGCCTATCGGCTAAAATACTTCTAATAAAAACTAGTCGGTCCACATCATGCAAATTTTAAAATTCAGTTTCCAGTCTATGGGGCTTGTTGCAGCTTTACTACTTAATATTTATGGCTCAGCCTATGCCGTTCAAGCCAACCCCCCAAGACCTAATATTGTAATGATATTAGCTGATGACCTAGGTTGGAATGATGTCGGCTACCATGGTAGCGAAATTAATACGCCCAATATTGACCGTCTTGCTGCCGAGGGACTTGAGCTTGACCGTTTTTATGCTCAGCCTACCTGTAGCCCTACCAGAGCCGCCTTGATGACAGGAAAATCTCCTAGAAAGTTAGGCATCAGCCGAGCTATTGCTAAAAATCAGCAACTTGGTCTGGACCTGGATGAGCAAATTCTGCCTCAGTACCTCAATGCTCTGGGTTATCAAAGTCTGATGGTCGGCAAATGGCATCTGGGTAACTACATCCCCGCCTATGCGCCCCCAGCAAGGGGCTTTGAGCACTTTTATGGTTTTCTAAGTGGTGGTATTGGCTACTGGGATCACAACCATGGTGGCGGGCATGACTGGCAGCGCAACGGCAGCACCGTCCGCGAAGAGGGTTATGCAACTCATTTGTTGGGCGATGAAGCCGTTCACCTAATTGAAGAGTACCAATCACAGCAGCCGTTGTTTCTCTATCTGGCGATGGCCGCACCCCATATGCCCAACCAAGCCCCACAGGCGGGCATTGATAAATACAGTCAGATCAGCAATCCCAATAGGCGTGTCCATGCGGCCATGGTGTCAGAATTAGATCATCAAATTGGCCGTGTTATCGAGGCGCTTAAAAAACGCGATATGCTCGACAATACTTTAATACTGTTTGCCAGCGATAACGGTGGGTTAATAGGCGGCGAAGCGGAACTTGCCTCCACATTAAGAAAGCTTGCCGACCTAGGGACATTCTTTTTTGATCGGCCAGTACCATTTAGCACCCTCGAGGAATTTGCCAAATTCTCCTATGACGGCGGCAGCGACAATGGAACTCTGCGCGGGACCAAAACAAGCACTTTAGAGGGCGGTGTGCGAGTGCCCGCCCTTCTCTGGTGGCCCAACCAGATCAACCCAGGTACCCATAATGAATTTATCTCTGTCTCGGATGTACTGCCAACCTTACTAGAGGCCATTGGCGGGTCCGAAGACATCCCAGACGATATTGATGGCGCATCTCAATGGCGTTCGCTATCCAAGGGCGAGATAACCAGAAAACCAGACTATTTAGTCACCGGCTTTGACAATACCTCTCTGTACCAACCGCCATGGAAGTTAATTACTGGCGATAGGTTGGAACTCTACAACGTATTCACCGACCCCACTGAAAGCATCGATCTATCAGCTCAGTATCCCGAGCGCGTTACCGAGATGCAGAAAATCATTGCAAATTGGCCCGCTGGTGAAGAGCGAGGCGTCGAGATTATGGAAATTCTATTTGATATGGATACCTTTGGGGGCCCTGAAGATCGTATACCCTGGGCTGAAGCCGCCATTGAAAATGCCAAAAATAAGAAGTAACCAATATTAAGCCTAAAACAAGAGTGGGCTAGCCGACAGACAGTGCGGCGTTCCCTCCCTGTTCAACGGCTGGAATCCAATGCTTACGGTGGTAACAGCAGCGATAATATTACTGCTTGTTACTCTGGGGTTACAGAGAGACATTAGGAGCGACTACTAAGATGGTTAAACTATATACCAAAGATATCAAAACCAAGGAAGTCACAAAATGGAAGGGATTACATCTCTTTCACTTCAGTAGCTCCTCATGCTCTCAAAAAGCGCGTATCGTGCTCAACCTCAAAGGCGTTGACTGGGTGTCACACCCGATCAATTTATTAAAAGCTGAAAACTACAGCGAATGGTATCTTGGTATTAATCCTCGCGGGCTTCTTCCGACACTGATACATGACGGCGAAGTACATATCGAGAGCAATGATATTGTCAGCTACCTCGATGACCGCTTCAAGACCCCAAAATTAATTCCCGCCCAGCAGAGGGAATCTGTTTTAGAGCAACTCAACGCCGAGAATGATTTGCACCTCGATCTACGGACATTGACCTTTGGCTTCTCCCTGCCGAAATTTTTGGTCGGCAAACCGCCCGAGGCTCTTGATACACTAGCATCCAGCGGAGGCACTGTAGAGGGGAAAAAAGACAGTCATAAACAGGCGCAGCTTGCCTTTTGGCGCGATCTGGCAAAACAGGGTATTACCCCAGAACAGGCCACCAACTCAGTAGAGAGATTTAAACGAAAATTTACATCATTGGAAGCGCAGCTTGCCAATCAAGAGTTTCTATTGGGTGATAGGATCACTATCATCGATATAGTCTGGTTTATTTATGCTCACCGCCTAAAATCAACCGGCTACCCCTTCAAGCGCTTACACCCGGGTCTGGAGGCTTGGTACCAGTCCCTGATGTATCGCCCCGAAATTGCAAAAGAGGTGACAGATCCGCTTCCCCTAAAAGTTATCCGCTTTCTGACCCAGACCTATCAAGCGATAACCAATACAACCCTGGAAAAGGTCACGGGCATTTAGACTCGACAACCATCAACAATACAGAGGTTTACTGATGTGCCGCGGCCTTTTCACGGGCTGCAGCCACCAGCTTAGAAAAAGCCTCGGGTACGATATCTGCGCGAGAATGGTCAGCCACCCTCACACATCGATTACGCAGGGTTCCGAGCCCCTCAATGCTGGTGGTTAGTATTTCGCCATCACGCAGATATTTGCCATCGATAACACCAACACCGGCTGGCGTTCCGGTAAAAATCACATCTCCGGTATTTAAGGTCACAATTTCAGACAGATAGGCAATTATAAAAGGGATATCGAAAATTAGATCATCGACATTGTCACTCTGCCGCAGCTCCCCACTTACATCACAGCGTATTTCCATAGAATGGTAATGGTCTAAGGACTCCAGCGAAGTCAATACCGGACCTATGGGGCCGAAGGTATCAAAGGATTTACCTAGATTAAACTGTGGTGGAGCGGCGCTAAACTGCATCGGACGATCAGAAATATCCTGCCCCACACAGAGACCCGCCACATGTTGCCAAGCATCGTCTCGACGAATGTCCTTGCCGGGCTTGCCGATAACTGCAACTAGCTCGGCTTCGTAATCAACATAATCACTGCGCATTTCAATATCGGCAGTGGGGCCACTTATGCACGAGGAATGCTTGGTAAACACCATCGGCACCGGGGGGATCGCCATATTCGATTCTTCGGCGTGATTACGATAATTAAGCCCCACCGCATAACAGTTTTTGGGGTTTGGCACTGGGGGTCCAAGCTCGATATCCGCAAGCTGGCCACTGGGCTCAAAATGTTCTAATTGAGCGTCGAGCGCAGACAGCTCTGAGAGCGCCTCAAGCGCTTCCATCGGGTCCTGTGAAAAATCACCATGACTTATTTTTTCCAGATCATAGTAAGACTCTCCGGACACCAGAGCCGCCCTGCCGCCGATATTTGCCAACCTAAATCCCATAAAGCTCACCTCAAAAATATCATCAATATCCGATAATATTAGCCATACGGCTAAATAAAAGCAACCAGTTTAAAACAGTGTTGCCAGTCATCCCATTGCAACACCTTTGGCGAATATATTTACCACCAGTCGTTTTTGTCGAATTGCTGACGGTCCAGATGAGGTGCATATATCTCAGCTGGCAAAATTAACTATTCGTTCATTGGCAAGACAGTAAGAGAGACTGATATGAGTTCAATTAAAGAAGTTTTCCGCGTTCTTAGTGACGGTTACTCTCACTCAATAGTGGGGCTGTGTTTTTGTATTATAAAAGAACGGGGTATACGGCCTATTTTCAAGTTTGTAACCTAATAGATCTAAGTCAGACCATGCCGACCATTACCACTAATATAATTCTGATAGCGAATTGTACCGCCGAATGCTACTGTTATTTGATCAGGCAGGCATGCTGATTGCGGCTAAAAGCTCTTAATAGTGCCATTAGGCACTCAACCCCTTTTTGAACTTTGCAGATCAATCACACACAGAATTAAAGTATGGAACTGAACAATGCATCTATTACAAAATCCGATCAGATCAGAAGAATTGTTAGCAAAAACAATCGATGTAACCCATCGTTTTTACGCCTCGTCCTCTGAACCACTCGGGCACAGTGATCTCATAAAAATTGCCGAGCAACAGGGCGAGCATGCGTTGATTGAACTATTTAATCACCATTCTCTGGGCTATGCTGATAACGGCGGTAGCTTGGATGTGCGACAAGAAATTGCACAGCTATACAACGACAATATTAGCGCCAACAATGTTGTGGTATTTCCCGGCGCACAGACCGGCATGACCCTAACCGCCCAAGCATTATTGCATGCCGGGGATCATGCCATAATTGTCACACCGAGCTACCAATCGCTGGAAGAGAGTGCAAAATTAGCTGGCTGTGAGGTCACTCGAGTCGCCCTGTCACCAGATGACAACTGGCGGTTAAATATTATAGCGATTGAGGCCGCGATCAAAGACAACACCAAATATATTGCCCTCAATGATCCGCACAACCCATCCGGTGTATTAATGGATGTTGAGACCAAAACAGCCCTATGCAAGGTCGCAGAAAAACATCAGCTGGTCATTTTATCCGACGAGGTGTATCGGCTATTAGAGATTGACCCAGAGGAGCGCTCGGCGTCTATGGCGGATATCTCCAAAAATGCGCTCGCCCTAAGCACTATGTCAAAACCCTGGGGAGCCGGCGGCACGGGCATCGGCTGGATAGCCTGCCAAGACCAGACCCTGTGCGAAAAATTGCGTAGGGCTCAACATATCTATGCTGTGTGCTTTTCTCGCGCCGGCGAGATACAAACGATGATGGTACTGCGATGTTCAGACAGGATTATCGACAAAAACATACATATTATTAAGGCTAATTTAGAGTTGCTTGAGCAGTATTTCGCGGCCAATGATGATCTATTTGAATGGGTACGCCCCAAAGCAGGGGGCACTGGTTTTGTAAAATTCAAAGGCCCCATTAGTGCCAATAGCTTGGCAAGTCAGCTACTGGCTCAGGGAATATTAGTATTTCCACCATCCATTTTTGATTGCGAAAGCTCACTCAGCCAGTATTTTCGTATCGGTTTCAGTCGGACCACCATGCCAGAGGCCCTAAAAGCCTTCGCACAGTTTGTCGATCAACAACGTACTATTTGGGCGCAATAATGCAAATATTAAACACAGATGCCGACCTAGTTGCACTGTTAACTCCGGCCGAAAAAGATGCCTATATTGGCCCTCAATCAAAAATGTTTGATCAGGTCGATATTGTCAGTGAAACCATTAGCATGAATTTTGATTCTCCTGCCTCGGGCCATTTAACGATAACCGCCACCTACAAGTCTGAAGCAGACCATTTCATCATTAAATTTTTCTCGCAGCTTCAATCACCTGTCAATAGTGATCAACGCCAGTGCCGTCATTTAACGCTGGTTGGAGATGCTCATACTGGCATCATCATAGCCTTGCTCCTACAGAGCGAGAACAGTCAGCCCAGTGACACAAACAATCCCGTAACGGCCACAACTAATATTCCTGAACTGAACTGGGCGGATATCCAACAACGCCTTGAAACCACGGGTAATGAGACGGTATGGCAACTGCAAAATCAGGGATTTAAAGCATTTAGTCGGCTGGACGTCATAATACCCGAGGTAATTTATCTACCCTTTAAGGGGCGCGGCGACTTACATCTTAAAGGCGCGCATAAAAGCGGTGGTGATATTTATGTGTTTAAGATCGCGACCGCTTTTTACAATAATTCTGTATGCGGCCTAACACCTTCCCAGGGGTTGATGATGGCGTTTGACGCCAAGACCGGAGATCCCATTGTGGTGCTCAAAGATGAGGGAAATTTAACTGATCTAAGGACCGCAATTGCCGGCAGGAATGCAGCGCAAAAACTAATGTCTGAGGCCGAGTTGACCGGCATAGGTGTTTTAGGCACGGGTGTCCAGGCGCGTTTGCAAGTGTCGCTGCTCAAGGATTTATATCCACAATGTCGCCAACTCACTGTGTGGGGACATACGCCAACAAACACCGTTGCCTATGCGCGGGAAATGACCCAAAATGGCTGGCAAGTCACTGTAGTAGACAGTCCTAAACAAGTGGCCAAAACGGCCAATTTGATTGTGACCACCACAGCCTCAGAAGTGGCATTATTGGGGGCTGATGACATCACCACAGAAAACACTCTGGTGGTCGCAATTGGTGCAGATATGCCCGGCAAACTCGAACTCGCCCCAAGCCTATTAAAAAAAGCCGATTGCGTGTTGATTGACTCCATTGCGCAGGGCAAAGACCACGGTAATGCCGCAGATGCGCTGCACGATGGTGTGATCGTTGAATCAGACCTACAGGAGTTCGGTGACTTTTTAAACAACGGCCTGAAAAATCCGCAGGCGGCAAAAAAACTAAAACTGTTTCTGTCTTCGGGTATTGGTGTTCAAGATTTGCAAATAGTACAAGCCGTGCTAGCAGGATCTTAGGGCTGGCGATTATTTTAACTACCACATGAAAGAGAATAGATAATGTTAGAGCAAGTGCCTAATTTTGATGACGAGTCCCTAGCTTCCTTACTGAAAGACCTCTATGGTCTTGAGGGCGAGATAGCGCCCTTAGTTTCCTTCGAAGATCAAAATGCTCGGATAAAAACGGACACCACCACTTATGTGCTAAAAATTGCTAATACAAGATGGTCACATGAATTTATTGAAATGCAGACTGATGTACTGACCCATTTAAAAACACAGGCGCCGAGCCTCGCGTTTCCCAGCATTGTGCCCACGCTAAAGGGTGAACACATAACCTATGTTGATGGCTTTGCAATACGTCTACTAACCTATCTTGAGGGTGACCTACTAGCCAACATATCAAGAACGCCAGCGCTATATCGGGATATTGGCCGGTTCGTGGGCCAACTTTCTCAAGCCATGCAGACCTATTCGGTGACGGTAGTGGAGGGCTCCGACGAACTGTGGATGCTTGATAATGTACTGACCTGCAAAAAGTATCTTGCGGATGTTATCGATAGGGACGCTGCCGATCGCATTGAGCGACTCTACGCCGTTTATGAAAAAACTATCTTTCCCAAGCTTGCGAATTTACGCAAGGCTATCATCCATGGTGATGCCAATGAACAAAACCTACTTATCGATCCAGAACAGCCTGAAAAAATTGCTGGCCTGATTGATTTTGGTGAAATGCAAATGGCTAGCCAAATCAATGATCTTGCCATCAGTATGGCCTACTCATTGCTCGGAGAACCCAATATTGAGATGGCCTCAAGCAACATGATCGAAGGATATGATCGCGAATTTAAAATAACAGATAACGAGCGGGAAATAATTTACTATCTGGTTGCCATGCGTCTAGTGACCAGTATTATTATGACGTCTCACAGCGCCAAACTATTTCCTGAGAATAAATATATTTTGATATCGCAAAAATCAGCACGTGCCCTACTCAAAAAACTTGAAGATGAAAAATATATTCTAGCCTAGGAAATTATGATGGGATATCAAACACCGTGGTCTAAAAGACACAAATTGATAAATAAGGATACAGAATACAACCTGTCCAATTCCTTTGCAGAGCCTCTTAGTCACGGGGAATTGGTTAAGCTATCACTGGCCAGAGGTGACCAAGCAATTGTCGATGAATTCCATGATCATTCCTTGGAATACACGCCTCTTGGCGGAAGCTTGGATCTTAAAGAAGATATTGCCAATCTCTACGAGGATAACATCAGTGCTGACAATATAATTGTCTTCGCCGGTGGCCAAGTGGCCCTGCAAACGGCGGCAATAGCGCTATTGAACGAAGATGACCACGCCATTGTGTTCACTCCGGGGTATCAGTCGGTACAGCAAGCTCCAGAGCATGCAGGCTGCCAGGTAACTCAGATTCAACTGCACCCCAAAGATAACTGGCAGATAGATCTTAGCATGGTTGCAGCCGCGATTGAGCACAACACTAAATACATGATCATTAACGAACCATTTAATCCTGCCGGCACATTGATGAGTCATCAATTGCAGCGGCAACTTAAAGATATCGCTGACAAAAATAACATCTACCTAATGTCTGACGAAGTCTATCGCCTCCTCGAGCATAACCCAAAGGATCGACTCCCAGCCATGGCCGAACTGTACGACAAAGGCATCAGTGCCTGCACCATGTCAAAACCCTGGGGTGGCTGTGGCGTAACGATTGGGTGGCTGGTACTACAGGATTTAGAGCTTAAGCAAAAGCTCATCGACACCCAATACTTTGGTACTGCATGCATCGGTCGTGCCAGTGAAATTCAAGCCATGATGATATTGCGCGCCAGTGATACCATTATTGAAAGTCGGCTGGCAATTATCAGGAAAAACCTCAGCTTACTGGATGATTTTTTTCGCCAACATGGCGATCTGTTTGAATGGAACCGACCCAGTGCCGGAGCCATTGGTTACGTGAGATTTAAAGGTCCGCTGAGTGCAGATCAATTAGCCGAGCAAATGGCCGCAGCGCGTATCTCAGTCAAACCAGCTCCGCTGTTTAGCGTACAAAGCGACCTTTATCAGGATTACTTTCGCATCGGCTTCGGCGAGCAAAACATGCCGCAGGCGCTGTCTGCCCTAATCGAGTTTATCGAGAAAAAGAGGCCCCATTGGCAAGTAACCGCCTATGAACGTTAGGAATGCTTTAGTTATAAGGAGTGTGTCGCTATTGTGTAGCTACAAAATAACCTAGGAATGGAGGTTGTAAGGCGACAAACTACTCCCACTCAATAGTTGCAGATTTACAGAGCCTTATAAACGAAGGGCTACAAGCACCAAAATAAAAGCGTGTAACTTTCGTGTAACTCTTACCTTCTATTTTTGTTCTGCTCATCAAACCAATTC
>Ga0206125_10002460_pt1 | contig 19514 bp, 38 predicted proteins | sample Helgoland_Spring_4_FD_148598 | JGI IMG/M metagenome (GOLD analysis project Ga0206125, IMG submission 148598) | Pelagic subsurface seawater microbial communities from Kabeltonne, Helgoland, North Sea - Helgoland_Spring_Bloom_20160331_1 | ecosystem: Environmental > Aquatic > Marine > Epipelagic ... | reverse complement strand
GACCAGCGAATGGTAAACCACCACTATATGGGTCTGTGTTTGATTGGTTAAATGCAACAACTGCATCAAAATCAATGAATCCTTCTGGTGTTCTTGAACCTCTACCATTTTCTAAGTAGTGTTCTGTTAAATCTTTTCTGAAAGGTAAGATATCAGTTTCCGAGTTGTAGTAATTTCTACCTCTTGGTCCTGTTCCTCCACCTCTACCAGCTGAACCATATAATGATGTAGCTAGTTTAAGGTTATCAGAAATATCCCAATCCCAGTTAAGAGTTGCTAATGGTTTGTTGTAGAAGTTTCTTCTCATTGAGAATTCTTCACCATTTAAAACACCACCATTGGAATTCCATCTTCTATCGATTCCTTCTTCACCGAAGTTTTGGTAATCTCTAATAGAAACCCAAACATCTCTTTGATGATGCCATTGTCCAGCACCTAAGAAAGAAAAATTAATAGAATGGTCTGAATCTTCAGGTGCATATCCTAACGCAAAGAAGTAAGTGTAACCTTCTCCTTTTGTATTATAGATATATCCATCACCTTCCCATCTTGAAAGTAAGAAAGATGTTGCCCATCCATTATCATTTAAACCAGTTGAGTGAGATACAGTAGTTTTAAAATACCCATCATTACCAAATGATTGAGCAACTGAACTACCAGCTCTTGCCTCAGCGGCTTTTGTAAAGATTGATACAGTTCCACCTACTGATGGTACTGCTAATCTCGAAGCTCCTAAACCTCTTTGTAATTGGATACCACTTGCAACATCAGTAAGACCTTGCCAGTTAGACCAATAAACCCATCCATTTTCCATATCATTTACTGGTTGCCCATTGATAAGGAAAGAAGTGTTTCTTTGGTCGAATCCTCTTAAAGAGATTCTTGAATCACCATATCCACCACCTTGTTTGGTAGCATATACTCCTGGTGTTTTGTTCATAATTTCTGGAAATTCTTGATTTCCAACTTTAAGTGCAATTTCTGAGGGTGAAATAGTTGATACAGCAACAGGCGTTTCTCTCACCTTAGCAATATCAATTACACCAGAAGTTACAACAACTTCACCAAGAACATTTAAATCTGGTTCTAATGCTACAACCAGATTGTTTTCTGCAGCAACTTCTGCAGATTCATATCCTAGATAAGAAACAATAAGTAGTTCCCCATCTGCTACATCTAAACTGAATGTTCCATCAAAACCAGTAACCGTACCATCCGCAGTTCCTTCTACGATAATGGTTGCACCTGGTAAGGCATCACCTGTTTCAGCGTCGATTACCTTCCCACTAATTTGTGCAAAGGTTGTGATACTCGTTAAGAGCATCAATCCAACTAATAATAGTTTTCTCATAATAATTGTTTTTAATTAATTAATTTAAAAATGGTTTATCATAACAGATGTGGTTTAGCTTCATTTAAACCTGAATTAGTAACAACTACATAAGATGGGTTAAAATCTTGTAAATTACTTGCACCACCATACGATAATGCTGATTTAACTCCATCAATTAATCCATTCACTATGAACTTAACTCCGCCCTTGTAGGGAATGGTTGTGGATTCACCTTCCACATTTCTTGTCTTTTGACCATGTGTTACTTTAGTTTCTAATGATGCAGAACCTCTGTATCTTTTATATAAACCTTTGGTCGTTTCAATAATCTGACCTGGTGCTTCTTCAGTACCAGCGATTAAAGAACCTAACATAACCTGGCTCGCACCTAATGCAAGAGCTTTTGACATATCACCACTTGAACGAATCCCCCCGTCAGCCATAACTGGTGTTTTCGCAACTGATATAACATCTTCTAAACAACTTACATTCGGAATACCGAAACCTGTTTTTAATCTTGTTGTACAAAGTGAACCCCCACCGATACCAACTCTCAACCCATCAGCTCCCCAAGATTCTAATTCTTGAGCTGCTTCTTTCGTAGCGATGTTACCAGCAATTATATCCACCTTATCATTAAGATTGTTTTTGCACCACTCCAACATTTTTTTAACATTTTTGTGATGCCCATGAGCAACATCGATTAATAGAACATTACATCCTACTTTTATCAATTCAATTGCCCTTTTCTTATCATCTTCACTTACTCCGATTGCAGCCATTATAGGAATATCTCCATCCCATTCTTGAACTGTATTTTCATCTAAGTAAATTTTATGATTTAATTCTTCTATTATTCTTACTTGTTCTTCTATACTATTAAATCTATGTACACAACCAACGCCACCAAGGGTGAACATTTTATATGCCATTTCTAATTCACATACCGTATCCATAGGAGATGCTACAATTGGATTTTGTAGTTTATATCGTTTGGAAAGGTTTGTGTGTAAATTGATATCGTTTCTTGATGATACATTGGAGTACTTAGGTACTAACTGAATATCATCATATGTTAACGATTTTTTCATATTTTCGTTTTTAGATTAACCGTATCTGTGGTATAGAAGGTTACCCTATCAGCGGTTGCTGTAAGGTTTTGAAAGTATTTATCGTTCATGTAATTCGTAAAATTTATAATATAAGTTTCACTCATCTTTATATAAGTATTAAGGTTTTTATAAACCTGTTATTAATTATTTGACTTACAAATATACGAAATTTATTTGATATACACAAGCTTTTTCTTTAAAAAGTTCCACCATCTGAATTATCTTCATAGACTTCTGATGTTGGTTTGTCTGTTTCTTCAACAGATATTACTTTTCTGATGGTATCCATTTTACCTAGAAATCCATTTACACCTTTTTCATCTGGTGCTGGTAAATCAAATGTAAAGATAACAGGTGGGTCTTCACCCATTTCCATCAATGCCGTTACTTTATATAACTTATAGTTCATTGTACTTTTTTATTTTTTTTAACTTTTCCTTTTTTGGTAATTCTTAACTTACCATCATGTACTAACATGAGAGTTCTTAACTGAACACCAGCTGAGAACATTTTGTTTATTATCCACTTTATCATTTATTAAGCTTTTTTATTTGGTTTATAAAAACAATCACCATATTCTCTTTGTATTCTATTTAGATAATGTAAATCTCTATTAATAGTTTTAGCTAGTAGGTGTTGTAGTGTTCTATCTTTTTTAAATATATCAAATAGATGATTTATCAATTTTGAATATACTTTAGTGTTATCTTTAATATTTGCAGATAATTCTGAAGTGTCAAAATCATAGTACTCTGAAAATAAATCCTTTAAATCACCATCTAATGTATCTATATTTATTATTCTTAATTTTTTTCTATCAATATCTGGATGTAATGTTAACAGATTGTAATATGCTTCATTATACATAGTAGAGTGTCCAACTGATAAACTGTTTATAACATTTGCTAAATGTTTTAATTCTTTATAGATTATCTCTTCTGTTTTGGAGTTACCATGAGACCAAACATCATCGTTTGCTGATTCTTTTACTAAATGAACTATCTGTGTCCATATACCACTTAACCATTTTTGAGTTGGGAATCTTGTTACTATTATTAAATCCTTTTCAGATTTTCCTCTTAATATATTAGTAAAATCAAGAAAATTCTTAGGATTTTCCATATTCAACAATTGTTGAAATCCATGTATAAAAACTTCACTATACATTTCTCTTGTAGTTTCATTAAGGTTATTTTTATCTATATAATCTCTAATAAAAGAACTACCACATTTATTACTATATAGAATACCAAACTTAGAAGTTTGTTTATAATGAGGAGTTGCAAATATCCCACTTTGGAATTCTTCTATACCATATCCATTATCAAGACCTTGTTTCATCCTTATATCAAATGATTGGATATAATTCTGATAGTCTTTGTTTTTTAGATACTCTTCTCTGTTTACTCCGTATTCCATTTACTGTTTTTAACTAGTTCCTCTGCTTGTTCACCCCAAAACATTCCAGCTTTAGGTCCTCCATTACACTTACCATCTGATTCACCTGGTATCTTAATCCACAAATACGCATCACAAAATCTGTGAGTTGTATCAGTACTAGGATATTCTCCTAACCCTCTACCACTTGGATTACACCATTCTTCATCTTTAGGTCCTTGTCCATTTCTTGAGGTATCTATAACAAAGTGGTCGTTTCTTCTTAACCTACAAAGTTTCTTAGCCCAAGCCATACATTCTTCTGTACTTCTATAATTACAAGAATTTACAGAAAAACCTCTAACTTTTGGATTACTTACTTTGTTTAATAATTCATTAACATCTTTAGGGTGTAACCATGCTGAATGACCTACATCTACATATATGATACAATTTGTTCTATCTGTTAACATTTGTAAACTTTGTCTCATGAGACCAAGTCTCCATTCTCTATCTTCTTCATCTAATAGAGTTGAATGAGGTAATGCATCTGGTTCATATATAACGATACATTCATTATCACCCACTCCTTTACAGAATCGTTCTACATAATCGAGGTATCTTTCTTCTGATTTAGCTCCTCCTTTGGAATATTGTCCTACATCTCTGTTGGGTATATTGTACATTACCAATATTGGTAGTTGAGGTGATGCTCTTTTGATTAACCTTTGTATGGACTTCTCCATATGTTTCTTTGGTTTCTTTGGATTATCTCCATACCAAAAAGAACTAGGATGTTTAAATATCTCAGAAGCTAGTGGGTATTTAGAATTATACTTCTTACCGATTCTATCAAAATCATTAATCCAAAAAGGATATTCCATAGTTATTCTATTGTAGTTCCATCTTTACGATATATTAGTACACTCGATGCTTTCCCAATATTATCTCCATATTCGTAGACTTCTAACTCTTTATAAGTATCATCCTTTTGTTTTATATAGATTGATTCTATATAATCCCAATCTCCATCAGGTGTTTCAATACATCCATTTACATAATAGAAATCTTTTGCAGTTGGTGGGGTATCTGATTCAATCTCGTATTCACAACATCCACCTTTATTTTCATCAAAGGTACAAAAGATATTATCTACAATTCTAGTTTTTTTTCTACTAGCAAGACTATCACCCATGTAATTTGGGTCACAAGGTATATTAACACTTAGTTTATCTGCTTCTTCATCACCTATAACTTCCCATGCGTGAGGAATATCATGTAAAGGAAATTTAGAAACCTCTTTACCATCTTCATCATATATGTAACAAATCAATGCACTATTATCAAGTGGTTTACTTTCGTGGAATAAATCAGGTGACCATAAATCATCTATAATCTCATTTTCTTCCAAATCATGTCTCACTTCCCATAATTCATCAACTTCCTTCTCTTTCATTAAGGATTGAATATCTTCTACTTGTTTATCTGAGATTGAATGACCTGTTGCTTCTACCTCCCAACCATATAGTTCTAATTTATATTTCATGTGCTTTTAAGATTTACTTGAACCCATTCGAGTTCTTTAGTTTTTTCATTAAGAGTAAGAAGATAGTGATTACCATCTTCATCTACTTTTCGCCATTTATGTTCGTCTGTATCTATCATTGTAAGGTTTTAATAAAGTGTAATGTCCATGCAACTAATCCATTGAGTTGTAATATAACTAAGTTCCATTGTTTCCTACTGAATACTTGTACTAATACACAAAGGAATCCTATTATAAAAAGGATAGGTTCTACTGTCCATTGACCAGCCATTAAGAATCCTGCACCCATATATCCTACTCTTGAAGCGATTCTTTCACCTGGTGTTAATCTTTTGTTTCTAACTAGGGTTCTGAGAAACCGTTGGTAAGGATTCCATTTCATATTGTATTGTATCTATTAGTTCTAAAACTTCCTTTCTCTCATCTGAATTAGGATAGTTCTCTAAAATTTCTTTGTAAACATTATCTAGTTGTTCTTGTATATGTTTCATCTTTGTTCTCTTTTCCATTGATTATATTCATTAGCTATCATATTGAGTACTTCTGCCTCACCTTCATAATAATGTCCTTTTTCTATTATCTTGGTAATTACCTCTCTACATTGCATTCCTACCTCTTCGGTAAATCTAACCATATTATCTTTTACGAAGTTATCCATCTTCTTTAGATTCTTCAATTGTTCTTTATCTACGAATGTTGCGTTATTATACATTACTCATCTCTGTGTTTTAGTAGTTCATTTATTACACCAAGAATAAATGCGCTTAGTGTAACCGGCCATAATAGTAAGTATCTGATTCTTGTACTATTGTTCATCATACCTTGTGCCATGTATAAATCAACAATCAATAACCAAACAGTTCCTATCATTAGGTATTTTATAATAAACATTGGAATCATAATATATTTTTATAATATTCTTGTATATCCTTATTTATATCCCATAGCGCGTATTCTTTCATGAAACTAGGATTCATCTTCTGTATTTTCTTTTTTTCTTTTAATAATTTCTTTAAAAAATTCATAACCTCGATTTATCGGTAACAATAATAATATCAGTTTACATACTAGTTAAGGTATAAAGACCAATAGTATAGATACACAATAAGATAACAATAATCCATAACGTAAAAGGATTAATAAACCACTTTCTTAAAACTCTCTTTATAAACTTACCCATATCCAATATATTAATGACCAGAATAGTACAGTCCCTATTACACTAATAAGAAGACCAATAAGAGGTTTTCTTTCTATACCATTTAACTCATCTATTTTTTTATCTTCTTCTGAAAGCCAATGTTTAAACATATTCATTTTTTAATTTAAATTTTAAACCTCGAATGTGAAGTACAAGTACGAGGTGTTCATCTTTTCTCCACTTTTCTTCTCTAAGAGAATGACAGTGACTGTCACACCTAGGGGTGTATTAAGGTATTTTTTCCATAGGGTAAAAAGTCAACCTCGATAAAAAAACCACTCCGAGGCTTGATTCCAAAAAAAAGATTTCACCCATTTACAAGAAACCTACCCCCCTACTCATCTATCACAACTACATCTTGTAATTGTGCTTTCACATACTTTTCTTTTGAGTTTATCAATCTTTGAGATTCGAATAATTCAATTTGGATAAATGCTTTATCTAAATTTAGATATCTTCTTCCTTCAAAGTCCTTTCTTATCTTTGGTGTTTTAATAATAGTGACCATATCAGGAAAGGATTCACTCGGTGTCTCTACTATAATACAGTTTCTGTGTTTATACTGTTTACTCATATTGTTTATTTAATTTACTTGTTTATATACTGTGTACTATATAGGTAAGTGTGCACATATTAGTATTACCTCACTTACCGAAATTTCTTTTTATAAAAAAGGTTTTATTAATTCGTAATCCTCGGTTGATAATTCTTTATACCATTCTGCATTAACCTCATCCTCCACTAGGGATATAGAGAAGTTCTTATCATAACTACCATCTGCATTTTGAGGATAGATGATTCCTTGCTTTGTGTTCAATACACTTCCTACTGATTCTAATACTACTAACATACTTTTATCGTTTTAATTACTCTCATTTACAAAGTAAATATACGAATAATATTTGATATATCCAAGCTTTTTCTCATTTATTTTCACTAAAAGACAAAAAAAACCCACCAAGCGAGACCAAGCTCTTGGCGGGTGGTTCGGACGAACACTTAAGGATAGGAGAGAATTTATATGGTCTCCTTTAGTACCATCGGAAACCCCTAACCGATGGCTGTTTTGAGTTGGTCGAGTATCTTTCATCACCTATAAACACTTACACTCAATATGTCGGAGGAGGTGGATAAAATAAAGTCTTTAAATAACCTTAATTAACACAACCTAATTGGCCGTAACCTCGTATTTCAATCATTTACCATCATCAGTCATCTTACGAATAACCTCCACTTCATGACTTTCAACACTTTTCATCCACCTATACTATAACTGGACTACCTCCCCCAAACGTTTTCACTCTTTTGGAGTAATATTTTCTGATTAACTAGAGTTCTTTCTCAATCATCAATCATTTACTATGTAAATATACGAAAAATTTTCCATATATCCAAGTCTTTTAACACTTTTTTTCAACAATTTACCATTTTTTATCGGCAAGGTACATACCTAGTGAATAAAATACCAATGCAGTCAGTATATATCCAAATCCATGTTCGGGATTCTTCATTCCAAGTAACATCAAATAGAAAAAACCTCGAATAATCATCGGTAAAACTACTAATCCTAGCGCTATGAACACACCTACTACTATATACACTCTATGGACCTGAACAAACTTTAATATATCTCTCATATCAATCATAATTACAGTACTAATATACGACTTTTTTTCCACAATTCCAAGCTTTTTCTCATTTATTTTCATATCCCCTACTTGTTCACTATGACACTCCCACCCACAACCACCCTAAAGATACAACTTTTTTTTGGATTACACAAGTCTTTTACATGACAATGTGTCATAGTACGAGGGATTTACGATTTTTTCAATAAATGCCCTTATTTTTACGAATTCTTCAAAATGATGACATTGTGTCATGTGCTCAAATTACGAATTCCATAATTGGGGAAAGGGGTGTGAACTGACAAGGTGTCATATTCATATGGAAAAAAAATTTGTCATAAAGACACACACACTTGAGGTCCTGGGAATACTGACATATTGGTAAATAGTGGTAAAAAGTGGGGAGTATGGAGTATCATAATATGACATAGGGTGTAAAATATAACCCCATGGTCATATATGTAAGTGTGGCGCACCTTGACTGAGTTAAATAGGTGAGTTCTAAGGTTAGTTCTCTACCTATGTAATATTGTGGTACGGTACCATCCTCAGAGTTCTTAAATCAACGGTATCAACCTCGTACTGAGAGTAAGGGAAAATGGGAGCTTTTAATATTGAGAGAGTTTTACTCGTCCATAGGGAGATTTGGGAGTTTTTAATAGGGGAGTTGGAAGTGAAGAGTAAGTTTGTTTCTCCTTTCCTCTACTATATCCTCGTCTATGTTAGTAGTACGAGGATGTGCATCTTTTGTTTTATCTTCATATGTACCAAACTCCAATTGGGATGACCGAGAGACCGAGAGATGACATGAGAAATACTATCAATAAAAAATAGGGGAAAAAAATTTTCTTGCGACTCTTCGAACCCCCACGACAAAAGAACATAAAGAACAATAAGGGATATAGGGGTACTAATTAAGTATTAAGTAGTAAAGTTATATAAAGTAGTGTAAAGGGGTTTAAATGAGTTCCTTGTGGTTCAAATCGTTCAAAGGGGGTTCGATTCGTAAGTTAGAATTATATTCTTCTTTTGTATGGTGGCAATGGTTCGTTTGTGAAGTAAATTTTGGAATCTATTCTTTTCTTCATGTATTCTACGAATTGGTCCATTCCTTCTAATCCCCAATGTTCATTTACCAACTTGCTATTTGTTTCATGAGTTAAGCTTGAGAAAGAATTCCATAAATTATATGACCAATAATACACATGGATATCTTGTTTTTTAAATAATTCAATAAAGTTTTTAATTTTACCTTCAAAATATGTACACCACTCATCTTCGAATGGTGCTAAGTAAGTTAATATATAATCAAGAATAAGTTCATTTTTATCTTGAACTATTGTAGGACTACCATAATTAATATCGTCTGTTTTCTCAAGTATTGGAAACTTGTGTCTAATAGTATCTAAATTCCATGTCTGTATCTTTTTATGGTCATCATCGTATCCAATTGTCCTTACCATTGGCGATGTACTAATAAAAACATAATCACCTTTTTTAAAGTTATTCATATTTGAAATAAAATCATCAATGATACCTTGTGGCGAATTACCTCCTTTAGCAAAATTAATATGTTTTGTATTTAAATGATTAGCTAATTGTTGAGACCACATTGTTGGCTTACTTAAAATAGTGTAACTAGTAAGTTTTAAGTAATCCTCATTCGAACAAATTAAACTTTGAGTAAATGAATCACCAAAAAAATAGGATGTATTCTGCATTCTTATTTGAGTAGGTCTTGTAAATCTTCTAATTTCCAAGTTAGTTTATCAATTAAATCTTGATTCTTTCCATTAGATTTAGCATTTTCTTTACCAAGAGTTATAGTTAAATTTTTGATTATCTCGTTAATCCTTTTTTTCTTTTTTAATGTATGTTTCATAGGTTGATTTATTTGGTTCATATATTGTATCTATTACTTCCTTCACTATTGCACAATCTTCATATTTTTCTCTATCTACTAACCAATCTAGTAAATCATGTAATTGTTGAATTGGTATTAAATTTACAATTGTTTTCTGTCTGATAGTGCCTTTTTTATAACACTCTAACATCCAATCCAATGATTTGATTCTCATATCATATAGAGCAGAGTTATCTTTTCTAATATATTTATAATAATATTCTTCGGGTGTCATTAGAACTCCTCCATTTTACTAATTTGTTCTTCTAATTTTTTTATTTCCGAACACATTTCATATTTCTCTTCTTCAAGAGCCCACTCCATTAATCTATCTATTGTATCCGATATACCTGCAAGTTCAACAAAGAAATCGAAGGCTCGTTTTTTACTTCTTATACTACATTCAACTCTTGCAAATTGTAATTTTTCTAATTCTTCTTTTACAATAGTTTTACAACATTCAAACATAGCTGGCATTAGTGTGTGTTTACCTATACCTTGAGTCCACTCTTGAATATCATCATTACCAATGTAAATATGTAATACTAAATCTTCTTTGTGTTTAGTCATATTATAACGTAGCCTCCACAATTACTGAACAAAGTGTGTATATAATCATAATAATTTATTTGGTTTCAAATCACCAGTTCTTAATCTATCCGATGAGTTAATATCATAAATATCTTCGTAATATGTTATATCAATTTTTAACATTTCACTTAGAGTTATTAACTCTTCATTTCTTTTAATTAAATATTTATATTTTGAATCATAATTTTCAGTCCAATACCATTTATATTTTTCATTATATCTAAATCCTTTCTTTTCATTGTAATCTAAGAATGCTAGACTTTCTGCACAAGCCTTTAAATCTCTTCTCGATAATAAAATTATCTTATCAAACGTTTTTGATGTATTATACCAATAAGTTAAATAATCAGTTTGTTTGGGAGGTATCTGGTCTATTATGGTTTTCAAAATTATATCATTACCATTAATATCAACCTTAGTGAGTTTCTTTCGGTTTCTGATATTAAAGGGTTCTTCTAATTCTTTTAAGTTATACTGAGAACTTAGTTTACTCATTAAGGAAGTTGAACCTGTTCTTGGTAATGATATGATTAGTACTCTCATTAGTTTATAACGTAGCCTCCACAATTACTGAACAAAGTGTGTTATCTCTTGTTATTTCTTGTTTTATTGATGTTATGGTCCAATCAATTTTTTTAAAATTAATAGTTCCTCCTATATTGAAACAAGGTCCACCCTCAAAATCAAACATAGTTATATTACCATCTTCATCTTCCGAAGTTCTTGAGAATTCAGATTCTCCCATAATTCTAAATTTTTCAGAACCTATTTTCTCGATAGACCTTTCATCTCCGTATCTATTCTTTTTTATTTCCATCTTTTAAAGTGTATAAAATGATTTTATTTTATTACTGAATACACTTTCTATGTATTCTTTTTTACTAGTTCCAAATTGTCTATAATATAAATCAATATAATTTCTAGTACCAATTCCTTGAACTGAATTCTGTGTAGAATTAATCATTTTTATTATTTTTGTTATCGTATTGTTCATAATCATAAATATTAAGGTCTTAAACCTTTTGTTGTTTTCCTTCCTAATGCAATTGCCATCTCTGATGGTGTTTGTCCTAAATTACATTGTTTTTTATACCACCAGTACATATCTTCAGTAGTTCCCTTTCCTCTTTGTTTCTGTAAACATTTATCCCATAAATCTTTACCAAACTCTAATGTTAACTCATTTTTTAGTTCGTGCAATCTACTTTGTTCCTCTTCAATTCCCTTTTCCATCAACTTCTGTGCTTTGATTCTTTTCATCTTTGCATATTGATGTGCTTCATGTTTAATATAATGCTCATCTTTACTATAAGAATTATCCATATATTGTTGGAACATATCATCATATAGTTTCTCATTATCCTTTGCTTCTAAAAAGAAAGGTGAATATTCAAAATCACCATTTTGTATTTTCAACAAGAGTGGTGCTGATTTCTTAAGTGGTTTTGTTCGATACTTACCTTGTGTGTACCATCTGAATGGATTATATGCCATAGTTTTATAGTTTAATATTTCTTACAATATACGAAAAATATTTGATATATCCAAGCTTTTTTAAATTAATTTATTTAAACAAACAATCATATCCAAATTTATTTTTAATTCTTTTGCAAAAATAGATATTGCTCCACCTTCACCATAACCACATCCATTTTCTGACCATTTATTACATTCATGTCCTTTTAATTCATGACCTGAATACCCTTTCCATTTTCTACCTTTTGACCAGGTTTCTTCCCAAATAGATTGAACTTTAAAAATACTATCTTTTAGTTGATTAAATTTATTAGGTATGTATGGTACTGATGTTATACGTTCATGTATATAATTACATACAACATTTTTAAATCCTAATCGTTTATATACTTCTATCAAAGCAACATAAGATGGATTTCTTGTTAGTTTTTTAAATGGAATATCTTCATATTGAAATATTTTATGTGAATATATTGTTTCGTTATCAAATTCCTTATGAGTTCCATTTAACATTGATTGAACTTGTTCTATATGAACCGAATCGCAATCAAAATATGTAACCCTTTCTTTATACTTATCTATTATATTAAATAATAAAATCAATTTTTCAAAATAACTAAAATCTTTTCTTTTATATTCAATTATATTACAATTTGGAAAGTATTCAGGAAAATCTGTATAAACATATATCTTATGATTTTTTGATATCGAATCAATATCATTGGAATATTTTTTACACCACTCTTCACCAACACTTAAAGTACAGAAAATCATATTAAATTTCTTTTTTTAACAATCCAACTATTATCTTCAAACTTTTTTGTGGGGATTCCAACTACTTCATCTACCGCACTACAAACACCTGGCCATGATTCGTGATAATCATGTCCACCGATTACACCATCTTTTTTTAATTTAGGTAAATATAATTCTAAATCTTGTTTTACTGATTCATATCTATGGTCAGCATCTATGTAAATAAAATCAATACTATTATCTTTAAACTTACTTACTACGTTATAACTAAAATCTTTATGATGAATTATATTATCAAAGTACCTTGTATTTAATTTAAATTCCCTTTCAATATCAACCCAACCAAATCCATTTTTTTCATTAAAAGATTCAGTACCTTTATGTGGTTCTATTGAGTGTATTGTTTTAAATAATCCTATGGATGCAAACATCATTGTAGATTCTCCCATATAAGAACCAATCTCAATCATAGTTTTTGGTGATTTGTTTGAAAATATAATTGTAAGTTCTCTTAATAAATCAGATATACCTTTGTATTGATTATTGTGATTATAGTTATTTTCCCATTCACCCGACATATTAAATCTCTGAGTTATCATATTAAAGATTTTGGTGTAACTAAAGTTCTATCATATTGAACATGGTTAATATTTCGTACATCTGTATTTTTAGATGAAATATATTCCCACGCAAGAGAATATCTATTCTTATCGGTTGTGTTAGTATAACATCCATGAGCTATATTAATATTAAAAAATACTGCATATGGACCTGTTTGAATTAAATCTATAATTTCATACTGATTTATAATATTATCAGGTATCCACTTAATTCCATCATATAAATTTGAAGATGTATGTGGAAGAAGTTCTGGTAAATTATGTGTACCTTTAGCAATTCGTAAACAACCATTTTCTTTATTAGTATCTGTAAGATACACCGCACAACTTACTATATCATTTGGAGAACCATTAAAGTAGTTGTTATCCTGATGCCATAGTGTTGAAGAACCATTTTTCTGTTGTGGGAAAAACTTACTTATATAACAATCTACACTAGAACCTATATTAGATATAGATTGAGCAATTTCAATTAATTTTTTATTTTTAACTAATTTTAAAAATTGAGGTTCAAAAGTAACCGCACCTTGAAGTTTGTTTATCGTTCCATTTAAATTAAATTGCCATCTACTATCTTTTGTAGTATTATTTGTTAATTCTTCTGAAACCTTTAATAAACTTTCGTGTTCCTTAGTTGAAAGAAATTCTGAACCTGGTACGATTATGTACCCATTATTTTTGTAAGAGTTTTTTAAATCCATCATATTAATGTATCTTTCCTAAATATAGTTTGCCAATAACCTTTTAAGAGTTTTGTTCGAGGGTCTGGTTCAAAAGAATTAGATTTATTAATCTCGTTTCTAATTTGTATTTTCCTATCATTCAGTTTCGATGATGAAACATCTAATTTTTCTGTGTTAGTAAGATAACCCCATTCTATCATAAGATTATATGTTTTCATTGATATCATTTCTGACCAAGCTAATCCTCCATGTCCATCATTCCAAACACCACTTGTTTCAGATTTGAATCCATATCCATTTTGTTGAATACTAAATTGATGACATATATCATTTTTATCAGTAATAAGTTTATCTTTATAAAGTTTATCATACCAAAGTGGATTGAAGCAAAATGTATTAGGTAATGGTACTAACCAATTTAACTCAAATAGTTCCATAAAGGATGAAAATGTAACTTGATTTTGCTCTATCCTTCGAATAACATCATTTTCAGAAAATGTGGTTTTCATATACTCACTCATTATAGGAGATATACGTTTTAAATAATTTTTATCATCTTCCGAAGGTGTTCTTTGATAATCAAATACTGGACCTCCATTCCCAACTTCACCTCTATCCAAAAATGTAGAGTCTTTTACATTATAGTTTATTAAAAAATGTTTTTGTTTCTCTACTGACCAAAACTCCGCTCTTGAAGCTTCTGAAAACTCTATTAGAAATAAATGTTCTTTTGGTTTAAAGTTAGGTTGATTTACTATTTCCATTATCTTACGATAAACTCTCTGATTACCCCAACCACATTTTGCATGATTTGAAACTTTTATATCCTTGGGTAACAGTTTTTTCAATTGACCTGGCCAACTAAATGGAAATGTTGTTTCTTCTTTTGGATATTCATCTATATAAGGTCTGTATATCTCTTTTACTACCTCATACTTCCACCATTCAAATCCAGCTCCTTCTGTAAAAGATGTACCAAAACAATGTATTTGTTTAATCATATCAAATTATCCTTTAATGGAGGTAGATTTTCACTAATCCACGAGTATTCTTTATTTCCTTCACTATTTTCTTTTCGTAATCTATGTGATGGGTTTAAATATTTATCCCATATCTTATCAAATTGTTCATCATTTATATCTAATCCTAAAGATTGTATAGTTTTCTTAGATAAATTATATTCATTAAAAATATCATCATACCATATTAAATTACATGGCAATGTTCTATAAAAATTAAATAATATTGAGTAAGAATGAATAACATTTTGCATTACTTTTGGTGATGGTTTTTGAACTGCAGCGTATTCATTTGCAAATCCAAATTTTCTTGCGTTTTCTAAACTTATAAAAGTATCTCTAATATTATCTCTTGCAAGTAATAAAACTTTATCATATCTGTATGCATTTTTTTTAATCCAAGTTTCATTAGCTAATGTACTTTTTAGTATTGTATTATCCAATACAGTACCATCAAAATTTAATTTTCTATTCTTATATTCACCATTCCATAAATGTTTGTTAAATGGTTCTATTATCTTTTCAAGATTCAAAACATCAGATATAGCTTGTTGAAATGATGAACTTCCTGTTCTTCCCGTTGTTAGTAATAATATTTTCACAATGATGAATTCCAAAGTTTTAATTGAGTTAAAGCTTTAAATTCTTTATTTAATTTTTGTTCAATTTCTTGTTTTAACCTATAATCTTTTAATATTTGAAATCTAATAATATTTTTAAGTCCTAGAGGTGTTGCATAATCTCCCTTTCCCTTGTCAATTGCACTGGGAACTCCTAAAAACTCTCCTAACATAGTATTATCAATATCTATTATTGAAATATTTTTGTAGTTGTTATCATTTATAATCTTATTATATGATTTAATGTAAGATGAGTAATGCATATCTGCCGATTCAGATAATACAGGTCTTGATGGAAGAACTCTTGAGGATTCATAATTTAAAAAAATATGAGCCAGACGAGATAATGGAAGAGATGTTATATCTCTATCATGTGTTTTTCTTAGAAGCTCTAAACCTACATCTCCATTAAAGTTTTCCATAGAGGTGAAATTATTGCAAAGAAAATATTTATGTGTACTATGCACTTCTTCAAAAAGTTCATCAGTAATAGAATCCTTAACTGATTGGGGTAAATCTCTTCTTGACTCATCAATTTTACGTTGGCCATCTTCGTCCATACTTCGTAGAATCTTAAAATATTCCTTATTATCTTTTAATGGATATCTTTCAAAATCAAATAAAACACTCTTTAAAAAATCTGAAAAAAAATGAGTTAATGTTCCAATATATCTTTCAATTGGATTTCTATATAAAAATATAAGCTTCCTTTTTTCTGTACCTTTTTTTATATTATTTAATAAAATATCTTTTTGTATTTCATTAGCATTACTATGAGCCAAAGATGGTTTTGAGTACCAGTTATCATCATGTTCTCCAAAGTGAATTTCTTTTACTTTTCTTAAATTATTATTATAAAAATACGAATCACAATATCTTGATGCAACTTTTAATGCAGTAAATAAAATAATATCTTTGTTCTGATAATATCTTATTCCTGTGTGGTTTTTTTGCCAATCAATTTTGTCTAATAAATTATTTTTCATCTAAAATAAATATTTTCTTAAAATTTTTAAATCCTATCGCTGCATTATCTTCCCATGTATCTATATTTCCATCATCCGATACCCATTTGTATGATTTAAAATCTACATTGAACATTTTACAAACATATGCAAGTGAATAACATTCCATATCTACAATATCACAAGAGTTAATCATCTTTAAATATTTCTGTGCATAATCTGTACGAGAATTATCATATATTTGGTCTGTTGTAAAACATTTGATTCCACTATTGGATAATTTTATTTCACACTCATTATTTTCTGGTGTACATCCATATGGTGCAAATGGTCTTACATCTATATTATTATGAACAGTCCCTACTTCAATTACTTCACCAACTTTATGGTCTTTAAGATTTCCACAAGAACCAAAGTTTATAACTAAATCTGGTTGGTGTTCGTGAATTAAATTTACCATATTCATAGCAGAGTTGATTTTACCAATTCCTACATTGAATATAGGATAATCACCAATCCAATTTACTCCACCTCTTTCTAATGGTGTTGCTGATACTAATATTGTTTTACTCATCAATAACCTCTACTAACTTTTCTTCACATCCTTTCCAATTTTCCAAAAGTTTTTCAGATGCTTTTTTGTAATAATCTCTTTCTTTTTTTACTTCGTGATACTTTTGTTCCCACGAGTTTTCTTTCTGATTAGTACTAATAGTAAATCCCATCAATACCATAATTATTAGAAATAATACAATTTGTTTCATAATATATTTTTTAATAATGCATATAAGTAACCAACAATCCCTACCGCATTAAGTAGAGAAAGATTATATTGTTTTGTTTTCTGTGTCTGAATAGTGATGAGAATTAAACCTGATATCATTCCCATCTTACCATAAATTGAATCAATGATAAATGGTGATAACATCATTAATGTAGTTCCTAGATATAGTACACCATATTTGTATAACTTACTTTCTTGTTGTTTTTTAGTTTTCATATTGAATTAAACTTTTTACATCATATCCATCATACAATCCAATATCCATTAAACATAATTTATCAATTACATTTAATCCTACCATCTTACATAAGTTTTCTGCTGCTTGAATAGTACCACCAGTTGCAAGTACATCATCTACAACCACACAAGTTCCTAAATCATGTTCTGGTAGATATGCCATCTGTAATTCATCCTCACCATATTCTAATCCATACTTTACTGAAAATAATCTTTTATTTGGTAGTTTACCTTTTTTACGAACTATTCTAACTCCACCACCATATACAAGTGCAAGTGCTGATGCAAATAAGAATCCTCTTGATTCTACACCAACCCAATATTTTACATTTTTGTAATCAACTAATCTACCCATATCTTTTACCGCATCCATAAATACATTTGAATCAGCGAGTAATGGTTGTATATCTTTGTAAATAATTCCTTCGATTGGAAAGTGGTGAATATTATCTATGTATTTTTTGTAATCCATACATCAGTTTTACAAGTTAGGTATTCTTCTATTTTTTCTGAAAATAACATATCATATACTTTTTTACCAACTTCACTTGGTTCAATTGTAACATATTCTGATGCATATCGAGTTGCACTCATAATATCGTGTTCGGAATATTTAGGTCTTGTTGAATCAAGTTCACCATTTACATATTCTACAAATTCTTTTGATTCTAGCCATTTTTGATATTGATAATCTTCATCTGCTCTTGAGTATAATTCTTCATTTAACTCTTCTTCATTTAGATTCAATCCATCAAGAAAATTTTTAGTTCTTCCCATCTTTTAAGTTTTTTAATTGAGATTCATTTAATATACCCCTTTTTTCTATTTTATCATTGGTAGGAACGGAGTATTTTTTTACCAATTCTTCCAACCAATCTTCTTTTTTACTCATTATTTTTAACTATGTTTATTGCTTTTTCTACATTATCTAATGATGCCTCAATCTCTGAACCATCTGAATAATTCAAATCCCATGAACCATCTTGTAACATCTCAAAATCTTCTTTGAGAGTTTCTAATATTTTTAATAACTCCTCGTTCATTTTATACCACCATTTTTAATTGTATTAATCATGGTTATGATTTGACCATGCCACTTACCATATGTATCTCTTGATTCTTCATCCGAGTTTTGTTCACATCTTCGTTTTATATCAACAGATGCTGCTTCTAAAATTAATAATAATACATCTTTCATAACTTTCCTCCATCCAAGTTATCTGTATTTTCAATTTCATCTATTAGAAACTGTATTCTTTGCTTTGCAACATAAGTAGAATCTTCTTTTAACAATTCTAAAATTTGTTTCAGATTTTTTACAACTAATCTTTTTGAACAAAGAGGGCTTTTAACTTTAATTTGCTTTCCCTCTCGTATCCATTCTTTTACTGTGTCTCTTAATCCCATAATTTTAATTTTATTTTTATTTTACAAATATACAAAAAATATTTGAATTATCCAAATATTTCTACTCTTATATCTTTCATCATTTCAAATCCTCTCTCTGAAAGATGTTTTCTACCTTCTGAAATCATCCTATCCCAACCACAGAAATATACCCAAGGTTTCTCATCTGTACTATCAATCAAATCAAGATAGTGTTCATGTACATATCCTTTTCTAAATTCTTTTCTGAATTCTCTTGATAATACAGGCACATATT
>Ga0206125_10002456_pt1 | contig 19543 bp, 21 predicted proteins | sample Helgoland_Spring_4_FD_148598 | JGI IMG/M metagenome (GOLD analysis project Ga0206125, IMG submission 148598) | Pelagic subsurface seawater microbial communities from Kabeltonne, Helgoland, North Sea - Helgoland_Spring_Bloom_20160331_1 | ecosystem: Environmental > Aquatic > Marine > Epipelagic ... | reverse complement strand
CTCCTCTTTTGGATGGTTGAATTTTATTAGCGATTTTAACAACACTGTTAGGGTAAAAATACAATCCAACAACTGCTGTGTTACTCTTAGGTGATTTGGGCTTTTCCTCAATGTTTATTAAATTTTTTTTAGTGTCAAAACTGGCTATACCAAAATCAGAAGGGTTGTTTACATTATATCCAAATACAGTTGCTTTATTATTTTTTAAATTACTTTTTGCAGAATTTAATAATCCTGTAAATCCTTTGCCGTAAAAAATATTATCTCCCAAAACTAAACAAACATCATCATCGTTAATAAAATCTTTACCAATGACAAAAGCTTGAGCAATTCCATCGGGTTTTTTTTGTTCTTTGTAGGTTATTGTTAATCCTAAATCACTACCATCATTAAATAATTTTTTAAAATTTGGAAGATTGTCTGGATTAGAAATAATTAAAATATCTTTTATTTCTGAAAGCATTAAAACAGAAAGGGAGTAATAGATCATTGGCTTATCATAAATTGATAAAAGCTGCTTTGAAGTACCTTTTGTTATAGGGTAAAGTCTAGATCCAGAGCCTCCTGCTAAAATTATTCCTTTCATTTTATAAATATAAAGTATTCTACTTTATTGTCAATTAGTAGTTGGTAATCAATAGCTATGAATATAAAATTGAGTACAGTCCGTAGTCTTTTCAAAAATAAATTATTGTAACTTGCTTAAAACGAGAATTTTAACTATTTTATTTTAAATAAATAACGTATATTTAAGAAATATGGGCAGCACCTCTTCTTCTATAATCTAAATCAACTAACAGGCCTTCAACATAAATGTATAAAATAATTTAGCAAGTAACTGAATTATTACTCAGAAAAAAACAATACTTCATCTTCTTTTGGGTTTATAAACTCGTGGTCTAAGGTGTTTTCTAATCCTTGTTGTAAAGTATAAGGTGCTTTAAAAAAATTATGTGCTTTTTTGGCATCGAATTGGGTTGTGGCGCAAAATTTTTTCACACGCACAGAAGAAATAGAAAGTTTTTTTCTAGTTAAAAATGCTAATATATCAAAACCATAACCACCTAACATTCCTAACCAAAGAGGTATTCGCTGTTTTGAAATCGAAATTTTCATCTTATCTTCTATTACAGACGTGAGCTCGTTCATAGAGAAATCTGGTTTATCTACATAATTAAAAACATTATAACCTTGTTTAACGGCTTCTAATCGATTTTTTATAAAGGCATTCAGATTACCAACATAAGCCATAGATTTTTTATTATCACCTTTACCAATCATTAAGAATTTACCGAAAACTATTTGTTTTAATAAATTATATACGTTCCCTCGATTCCGTTCACCAAAAATTACAGTAGGCCTTATTATTGTAACAGACTTACCTTCTGGTTTTTTGTCAAACCATTCTTTTATAACTTCTTCAGCTTTCCATTTACTTTTACCATAATGATTAAATGGATCTTGAAAATGATCTTCATTAGGGTTTACTTTATTTAAACCGTATATAGCTACAGAACTTGTAAATATTATATTTTTAATCCCTGCTTTATCCATTGCTTCTAATACATTCTTTGTTCCTTGTACGTTTACATCATAATAAAGGTTTTTCGGAGAAACATCGTCTCTGTGTTCTGCCGCTAGTAAAACGATGCTATTAACCTTTCTTGGGAAGTTTAAATTTTTCTTATCGCGGATGTCACAGAGGGTTGTTATATCATTATAAAATGGACTTTTTTGCTTGTCTATGTTAATGGTTGATTCTTTATTCAAAATAGAGATTAATGAAGAACCTACAAATCCTGAACCTCCGATAATTGCTATTGACATAATAATTGTATTTGAACAGATAAATCAATGGGGTAAGAAAACACATTTGATATATCTAAATTTAATTCATTTTTTATTTCTGGAATTTTGCCATTGTACTCTCTCCAATCATCATAAATTAAACAGCTTTTTTGAAAGTAATCAGGAATATTATGGTTTTTTAAGGGGAGAACAAATACATTTCTTTTATTATAAATAGGAATTGCAAGTAAGCTGCTGTAATGTCCAATGTAATTTATTGTTGAGGGTAAAACATCTACAATATCTAAATCTCTATATAAATCTCTGTTACTTCTAGGATGAAGCTTTACAATGACAATATTGTCTTTTGATAAATTTTGTAGAAAAGAAATTATTTCATTGAACGTTTCTTTACTCATTCTACCATCTTCTACAAGAGTTTGAGCAATGTAACAATATCCATCTTTAGCCTCATTATTAAGAATTGATTTTTTCAGCTCTGGATATCCAACAACAATAGATTGTTTTAAATTATAGCCAAAATAATCAATATGATATTTAACCCAATAGTCTCCATAAACCATAATTTTTTTAGTGTTGATTAAATTGTAACTACATAATTCCTTTTTATAAGACATTCCCCTAATAAAAGTATTGGTAAATTGTTTTAAAAGTGTAAATACATTAGTTTTTAGAACTTTAGAGAGACGATATACATATATAAAATATTTAAATGATTTATACATTTTGGAAATAAATAACGAAGTTTCCCTTTTTAAAAAACCATTATACATTCCGTGTTGAATCATCACTGTTTTTATTCCTAACGAATTACAATATGCTACTAAATATGAGTCTGAGATTCTTTGAGCATTCACGACGACTATATCAGGATTGAAATCCATAACAAGCTTATCAACTCTATTTAACAAACCAACTTTTTTTGATTTAAATTTTGAAATAAATTTCAAGCCATGTTCATTTGGATCTTCCTCAAATGCAAGAAGAATCTGAAATTCTTTTTTACTATTTAATTCATCGAGTAAATCAGGAATATATTTCGAAAAATTTATACCTGCAATATCATAAAAAAGTATACGATGCATGTCTATATAAATTTTGTCAATTTCTTGAAAAAGATAACATTTGTTTTTAAAATTATCAAAGCGAGCATTTTTCTCTTATGATGTTTCCTAAGTAAAAATATATATTTAAAAACAAATATTTCATTATCAATATTGATTAAAAAGTTCTTAATATTTTTTAACCAGTCAGGTGAGTATCTACAAACCTGAATACTCCCTGATAATATAACATTTAATAAGTAATAAACATTGTATACATATTTATATTGGGGCAATAAATTTTCTTTAATTAGATGTTTTTCTATCATCTTTGAAACAATTAATCTATCTTTTAATTTTTGCATATTAAATCCGTTCATAGATGAACCAGGCATTTGCACATAATGAAATAATATTTGATTAACAAATACTATTTTATTAGCTTTTAAAACTAAACGATAAATAGTAGCAACATCTTCATTTATTATAATGCCTGTAGGAAAAGCAACCTTAGCAAACAATGTTTTTTTGAAAATTTTATTTTGAGAAAGTGAAGTCAAATTGTTACTCTGTAAAATATCAACAAAGGCCTCAATATTTCCTAAAGATTTATTATAATAATGTTTGTATTCTTTTATTTTAATACCCTGAGTAGTAACCTTATCAAAATCACAAACTACAATATCTGCATTCTCCTTAACAGCAGAATAATACATCTTTTTCAAGAAGTTTGGATCAAAATAATCATCACTGTCCAAAAAAGAAATATACTCTGCTTCTGCTAGTGAAACTCCATGATTCCTTGCGACACCAGGACCAGAGTTTTTTTGGTTAATAATTTTAAAACGAGGATCTCCCTTAATGATTTGTTTAATTCTATTAACAGAATTATCTGTTGATCCATCATTAACTAACAGTACTTCAAATAAATTAAATGACTGAATAAACAAACTGTCTAAAGTAACATCTATAAAATTTTCGGCATTATACACGGGAATTACAACACTAATAAGGGGCTGGTGTTTTATTTCAATCATTCATAATTCTTTTTAAAATCTTAAATTATAAAGAAAATCAGGATTATTAATATTTGTATAAAACTGAATTGAATAGGGAATTAAAAAAACTAAAAATATTATAATTCTTGTAAAAATATTTTTACAATGACTTAGAATCAATAGGATCATTAAAATCTCTAAAGGTTTGAATAGCATAAAAAACCTTGTTCCCAACATATTTTGTTCTAGCAATGATAAAAATAAGAATATGCCAAAGGAGTATGCTCGAAAAGATTTTTGATAAAGATCATTCTTTATTTTAAAGGAAAAAAAGAATAATAATGAAAAAATTCCAATTTTCGTAATCGTTTGAAAAGCAGAACTCCCTTTATCAAAAAAAGTATAATAAACACTAAATTTTCCTGGAAAGATAAATTCAAGTATAATATTATTAATTTGAAATTTAAAAAAAATAAGACCAACAATAATTGAGCTCAGATAGCTTTGAATAGAACTAATTTTAAAATTCATTATTATGTACAAAATCAATATTACTATTCCGCTGAAATGAATCAGCGTTGAGAGTAAACATAAAAATAAAACATATCGAAGATTTCTATCAATAATAAACTTAATGGAATAAAGCATAATAGAAATCGTAATAGCTTGCCCTATCGCATTAAATAAGTATGCGAAATAAAAAAAAGTAAAGTAAAAAATTAATGCAGTGGTAGGATATAGTTTAAAATATAAAATTGCTCTATAAAAAAAAAACAATGGAATAGCTGCTAAAAAAACAAAATAAATAAAATCATTTTCAGTGAGAAGTTTTAGCGTACTAATAAATAGGCGAAATCCAATTTCTACATATTGATAAGAATCTGCTTTATCAGGATTAAAAAGATCGACATTTTCCCATAGGTTTAGATAAGCAGAGAAATCAGTCCCTGTACCAACTCTAAATATCGCAACAAAAAACAATAACATTAACAGAAAAAACGAAGTTTTAATCGCTCTTTTATTCAAAATTAGTTCAAACAACGAACCAAACAAAAGAGCAATATAAGTCCCTATATATATCATTTAATTAATTGGATTTTTCTTTTTAGTGATGTCGGTAATAATTTCTTAAGAACATGTCTTCCAAAACGATCCAAAATCGATGGCAAATATAGGTAGGCATATAATTTATTGTATTTCTTTAATACTTTGAACTTTTCAAATTCATGAACAAAATTAAATTTTGAAGAAATACCATTGTAATCAAAATTGGAAATAATACTATTAATGTATTCCATTTTAATGTCCTTGGAATGTAAATCAAAAAAATAATCTAAATCTCCAAAAACCTTATACTCTGTGCTAAAACTATTAAAAATTAAATGTTTTTTGCTTATAAACACAGATTGAGTACAGAAAGGCATTCCATCCTTAAAATTAAGATTTTTGCATTTTTTAATTTTACTGTATTTATTATCGTACTTAATATTAACATTTCCATAAACAACACCAGCCTGTGTTTGTCTTAAGTAACTAGCAGTAGATTCTAATACCCTTGAATTATAAAATTCATCTCCTGAGTTCATATAAATAATCCAATCCCCTGAAGCTAATTCTTTACCCTTGTTCATGGCGTCATATATACCATTATCTTTCTCTATAACTAGCTTGTCTATTCTGTTTTCTCTATTTTCTAGAAATTCAATACTCCCATCATTAGAAAATGCATCAATAACGATCAACTCAAAATTCTTATAAGTCTGAGAAAAAATCGAATCACATGTTTTGACTAACCCTTTCACGTTATTATAATTTATAGTAACTACAGAAATTAAACTTTTCATTTAGAAAACATTATTTTTTTTTGGCCAATTTTATAGCTTCATTAAAATCTATTTTATCAAATACATTTAATTTTCCGTTTAATGTAGCGTCAAATATCTTTCTTCCATCTTTAGAGAAATAATAATTTGCAATTACATATGAAACTTCAGATGCTTCTAAATCTGCTAATTGCCATTCCTGTCCTTTAAAATAATTTGGATCAAAGTGATTTGGATCATTCCCTTCCATTTTTTGGGTCTCATTTGGACTTCCCATTTGATTAAAATTATGGTCAACACCTATTAAATAAATATTTTTAAAGCCCATAAAATAAGCAAGTTGCATAGCTACATAAGTAACTGTATATCCCTCGTTAATACCCTGGGTAACATCTTTGAAAAAAGATTTATTTGGTTTAGTACCTCCTAAATAAAAAATATTATCGGAAATAACACTATTTATCAACGCCGGAACAGAAGCCAAAAAACTTTGGCAACTTAACTTGATAATCTCCCTTTTACTTTGTTTAATAACATGAGAGTTTACAGCAACATGATACGAAAGATTGAATGGCTTCCTATCAAAGATCATAAAAATTTTATTTAAACCAAAGGTGTGATATTCATTTAGTAGTGACAAATCCATTTTATTTAATGATGGTCCATTTCCAATAATAAAACAATCTTCACCTTTATGCTTATTTCTAAATTGTTCAAGTTTATAAGATTTAAATTTAAACCAATATTTTATTAATATTTTTTTTATGATTTTATTATATATACGTTTCAAACTGTTTTTTTATTTAATGTGATTAATAATAATGATAATTGCCATAACTATAATTGGTATTAGTGTTGTCTGATACTCTGTTTTAATAAAATTCATTTTATAAAAAGCATAAGATTTATATGAAGAATACCATGAATAGAACCCAACATATGAAATAAGAAGCGCTATGCTGAATGAGAAAATAGGCTCTGCACCTAGATTGACGAAACAGTAACTGATTACTAAAAACAAAGTACCAGTAACACCATTTGCAATATGCCATATTACATTATTTGATAGACTTAATAATTGTATATGTAACGCTCCATATCTTTCAAAAAAAGCGGATATCAATAAAATTATAAATATATCATTATTAATAAGTTTTACATTACTATTTATTAATGTCAAAATATTATTACCAAATATAATTATGATGCCCAGTGATACAGTTAAAATTAGCAAGGTGTATTTCATTCTTTGAAATGCTAATGTCAATAATAATTTTTTATCCTTGGAAAGGAATAATTGGTTCATATAAGGAATCTGACTATAAAATGGTGCATTTGAAAAATTCTTAACAAGATCTATTATTTTAATTGAAATTAGATATGACGCTGTTTGAGCTGAATTTCCATATTGCGCAACAATAATACCACTAACTTGAACCACACCAAAAGCCATTAAAACACCAAACCATGATCTCCAAGCAATAGGAAAAATTGATTTAATTAATTTAAAATCAATTTTATTATCATTAAATAATATCGGTTTACTTTCTGGGTAATTTTTATTTGATAAATACTTAAAAACTATAACTGCAATTGCCGTACCTATTTGCTGAATAATAATTAGGGCTATTAATGAATTTGTTAATAAAACAACAATAACAGAGGCTATTACAGTTAAAATAGCTACAATAGATTGGTTACGTTGTAATAGAGCTACCTTATTTATGCCTTGAAGAAAAATCCTATACTTGCTTCCGTTAAAATTAATAAAAATTGCAGTTAATACTATGATAAAAGAATACCATCCTTCACTCTTGTTTAATAAATTATCAATCGGTATTTTGAGAGAAAAATATCCAATAATACCCACTATAATTATTAAAACTATACTTAGAATAAAATATAAAAGAGAAGTTGTAACATATAATCTATTAATTAAATTCCAATTCGGAATATTTGATTTATCGCTTTTATTTATAAAGTTTTGATCTTGAGAATTTTTATAAATAGTTATTTTAATAGCTCCCCCATAAGCATGTGAAATGGCTCTAGAAAATGTACTCCCAAAACCAAGATCACCAAGCATCTGAAGACCAATAAAAACATTTAGTAATAACCAAACGGATAACTCTTCTGTAGATAATTTTATGGATACAATTGGTAAAAGTATAATTCCATAAATAGCCTTCGAAAAAAAACCTGCCCAAGTTGTAAGTGTTGGAGAATTCCAAAGTTTAACAAAAAAAGACGAAATACTATTTTTCATTAAAACTATTTATGACTAATCTTTAAATTTTCTAATACCAACTGGTAAGTATTTTGGATCCCAAATGCCATTTGGCATACCGCAATTAGGATTATTTAAATAAAAAGATGGCATTTTGGCTTTTAGATAATTAGAGTCTTGAATATTCAATAAAACATTTGGGTATTTATCAAAATTAGATTCAAAATTCGAAATGTTAAATGTTTTTATTAAATCTAATTCACTAAAACAATAACCTTTTGAAGGTTTGTGCCACCATGTAGCCTTGTCACTTGCACTAGTAGTAATTAGCATAGGAGCATTTTTCTTTAGAACTCTTTCAAATTCTTTAATAGAAAAAGAAAGTTTTTCAATACTGTCATTGTGTTCTATAGCACTTGTAGAAACTATAGCACTGATAGAATTATCTTGGATAAAACTTAAATTTGAAAAATCAGAAGTAATAAATTTTATTTCTCCATATGACTTTATTCGTGTTCTAATAAATTCAAAAATATTTTTAAAATTTAATCTTTCTAGAAAATTAAAACGTTTTTTGTTTTTTGTGATTGAGAACAAATTGTTCATGTGAGTTACATATTCATTTTCATATAATCCCTTTTTTTCATATTTAATATTAAAAATACTAGAATAAATTTTTGATGCTTTCCTATCTGTAAAATCAATACTTAATATATTATAACCTAAACTTGCTAATATAAATTGCATCAAACCTAAGCCTGCACCTGCATCAATTATTGTATCATTTTTGGCAAGATTAAGTTTTTTAATTTCCTTTAATTGCCAAACTAAGTCCAAGTGATAATGCCATCCTATTTCAAGTTTAAAAACTTTTATCCAATAATCTACAATTTTAAACTCTTTACTGTCTAATAAACTTGGATCAAGTAATTCAATTTTGTTTTGTTTCATAACTATAAATTTTAAATAATTGTAATCTAATTTATTGATTTAAGTAAATTCTCAACTGCCATTGTTCCTTGCCTCACCACACTTTGAAAAGTTCTGGAACCAACATGAGGAGTGATAATCACGTTTGGAATTCCCTTTAATTTTTCGTTTTCTTCAATAGGTTCATTCGCAAGAACGTCGGTTAAATACGCTGTAATTTTCTTTTTTGAAAGACCATCAATAATTGCATCAACATCAACTAACATTCCTCTGGCAGTATTAATAATAATTGGGCACTTTTTTAGCTTATTAAAAATAACATCAAGATTGATTAATTTTTCAGTTTTAGTAGTATGAGGTATATGCAAACTAATAACATCGGAATGAGTGTATATATCCTCAATATTTTTAGTAAAGGTCATTTTAGGAAAAAGTTCAAGAAAAGTTTTGTTTTTTATCAAATCAAATGCAATTACTTTCATACCTAAAGCCAAGGATTTTTTTGCCAATTCTTTTCCTACAGCACCTAAGCCAATTATTCCAATTGTTTTCCCCTGAATTTCATTTCCAGTAATTCTTTTCCAACTGCCTAACTTAGTAGTTTCATTTTGCAAATGAATATTTTTCTCAAAAGTAAATAGCAAAGCTAAAACATGTTCTGATACTGAGACCTGATTAACTGATGGACAATTAGTTACTGTAATATCAAATTCTTTAGCTGCATTTAAATCAATTCTATCTAGACCCACACCATATTTTGAAAGAACTTTTAACTTTCCTTCTTTCCCCACTTTTATTACTTCTCTTGTATATTCGTCATCACCACATATAACACCATCATATTTATGAATAATTGGCAGTAAAACACTTTCGTTTACAGGACCTCTTAAATAATCAATATCCCAATTTTGAGAATTTAATAAATCATGATGTTTTCCTGGCGTATCCTGAAAGGAAGTTGTAGTTAATAAAATTTTCATTTATATTATTTTTAAAATTTTTTCTAATTGATAAAAATCACTAAACCTGTGACCTATGAAGTCCTTAAAGATTTCTTTATTTTCTTCATTTTCTCTTAATGCAAAATGAGTTTTTGAATAATCAGCAGCATCCATATCAGTAGTTGCATCTCCTAAAAAGATAATTTCATCTCTATTAAGCTTGTGTTTTTCAATTAAATACTCTGTCCAATACCTCTTGTTTTTTGGAGAGCCATGTATTCCAATAAAAAAACTGGTCAATTTTCTTTTTTTAGCAATTAAATCAATCTCTGTCGTTGGGGTGCCTGTGATAATCCAGAACTTAAATTTTGTATGGTATTTTTTTATAAAATAATATGCACCTAATACTTCATCAGAATTAATTACCTTATCTAAAACTATATTTGAAAACTGAATGGCTAATTCATTCACTTTTTCTTTATCAATTACATCATTTAAAAATTCTTTATGAAAATATTTAAACTTTTCAAACCTTGAAACTCCTCCGTGTAGTTTATGATATTCAACAACTTTAGCAGCAATATCTTTACCATATGGAAGATACATTTCTTCAAAAGCATCAGTTTTAGCACTTACAGATTCTGCTATTACTCCATCAAAATCAAAAAATATATTCTTTATCTTCATATTAGTCTATTCCTAAAATACAAGTTATGTCAACATTTGAATTAATAATCCTAGCAATAGGGTAATGATCACCATTACCAATTTTTATCTCATTTAAAATTTGATTTTTAATCATTCCTTTTGCTAATATTATAATTTTCGAAGCATTTAAAAGTAATGGGTAGGTCAAAGTAATTCTCTCTGTATTTAGTTGAGGGACGCTATTTTTAATTACCCCTTTTTTACTTTCATTTAATCCTTTTGTGCCTGGAAATAGTGAGGCTGTATGTCCATCATTTCCCATGCCTAAAAGAATTAAATCAAAAACAGGTAAATTATTTTCTCCTAGTGGAATTTTTGAACAAAGTAATTTTTCATAATTAATAGCACAATTCTCAATTGAATAATCCTTATTTATCATAGAATGAGTACAGGAATTTAGATATTTTAAAAATACTTTTTGAATATTCCCAAAATTACTTGAAGAATTTGAAGTAGGAACATTTCTTTCATCTACCATAAAGAAATTAAAATTTTCCCAATTAAGTTTATATTCTTTAAGAAGACCTAAAACAGGTAATGGAGTCGACCCCCCTGATAAAGCAATTGATATCTTTTTTTTATTTTCAGAAAGTGTTTTTAAAGTTTTATATAAAAATTCTGCAGAAAATGAATCAAACTTTTCTTCCTTTATTCTGTTTTGCTTAAAATTACTTTTCATTTTCATGAACAGATCTAACACATTCTAATAAACCTTGTCCCATGTCAATGTGAGGATTTGCTGAAAGCTTCCTACTTACTGAGGGGTCAAAAGAATAAGGTGTGAAATTATAATGATTATAGTAACCATCATTTTGATAGTTTATCTTTACTTGATCATTTAATATTTCTTTAATCATATTGAATAGATCAGAGCGTTTCATGCGCTCATTTCCTGTAAGAATAACATGAAGGTTTTTAAAATCTTCTGATTGTATAACATCTACAGAAAGTTTGGAAGCATCAGCTGCATGAATGTACTCTCTCAATTCATTTCCATCACCATTGTGATTTATTTCACCTTCTACAACTGCAGATTTAACTAAATTATAGATGTAATTATTATCATATGATCTTTCAGAATAAACTGAACCATACCTTAATATTGTAAAAGGTAAACTATATTTCTTCAAGTACTCTTCAATAATTTTTTCTGAAGCTAATTTACTTATTCCGTAAAAGGAGCCTTTATTACTCATTGCATAAGCGCTACTTGCATAAACAAATCTAGAAATATTATTTTTTACACATTCTTTGAGAATATACATGTTTCCAATTATGTTTAACTTCATCGTCTCTATTGGATACTTTATAGCTGTATCTAAATTTGCAAAACCAGCTAAATTGTATACAAAGTCAAATTGTTTATTTTCAAAAATATTTTTAACGTTTTCTTCAATAGTAATATCGCATTTAATATATGTGATTTTACCCTGAACTTTTTCATTATCATGGATATCTGCGACAGTTACCTCATAACCTCTATTTTTTAATTCATTAACTAAATAATGTCCTAAAAATCCAAATCCTCCAAATACTAAAACTTTTTTCATCATAGTTTACTTTTAAGTAATTTCATTTCTTCTCTGGCTTTATCACCAAGAAAGAAGAAATCTAAGCTAAATGCAAGAAAAGAATATCCTTTATTAATTTTCTCTAATGTTTTTTGATGACCTGAATCAATGACATGAAAACCTAAAGGTTTATCAAGTTTTTTTGCTACTTCATCAATTTTCAACAATGCAGCTTGAACATCTGGTCTATCATATTCACCCGGGTAACCCATAGAAGCAGATAAATCATAAGGTCCCACTATAATTCCATCTATTCCAGGAACTGAAAAAATATCTTCTAAATTATTTACAGCATCTATATGTTCAATTTGAGCAATTACAACTACTTCATCATTAACCCATTCTTTATATGTATTAAAAGCAGTTCCATATTTTTGAGCTCTATTTAAACCTACTCCCCTTTTACCTATTGGAGGATATTTTACATAGTCTACAGCTTGCTTAGCTTCTTTTTTATTGCGTATCATCGGGACAATAACTCCATCAGCTCCTGCATCTAAAACTCTCTTGATAGCAACTTCTTCATTTTTACTGACCCTAACTAAAGCCTGCATCCCATTACCTTGAATATGACCTATTAAATTCATAATAGTTTCTATACTAATGGGAGAATGCTCCATATCTATTGTCAACCATTCAAAACCTGCAGTGCTTAATATTTCAATTACTGCTTGATGTGGTATTGTTAACCAAGAACCTATTGAAAGCTCTTTGTTTTTTAATTTAGATTTAAGAATGCTTTTATTGTGAGAAAAGTGTTTCATCTATTTTGATTACGATTTTTTTTAATTTATCTGGTTTATTATTATGTGCATACAAAGGACCATGAATGTCATTTGGGAAGAAAACTGCCATATAACTTGGCTTAAGTATTAATTCTAAAATTGAAGAACTTAATTCTTGATAAAACTGACAATCAATTTTGGAATTATATTTTTCTAAAACGCTAACATCCTCTTCATTGTATATTTTTATCTTTTCTTCTCCGTACAATAAAATTTGAACATCAACTTCTTTTCTATGGGACTCTATTATTTTTGGAGATAATTGAGTTTCATAACTCATTACCTTAAAATAATATGAATCGTGTGTTTTGTAAGTGCCATTAGGTGTATTAATGTCAAAGTCTTTCAGTTTATGAAAAATTTCTTCAAATATGGGTCCTTTAAAATACCTACTACTATTTTCTATTTTATCTAAAATCATTTCAATAATTTATATAGTGTCTTAGCAATTATAAAATCTATTTTGAGAAAAGTATTTCATCTATTTTTATTACAATTTTTTTGTAAAAATTTATCTTTTCATTCCCTGATCGTAAAATTTAGCCATCAACATCTTATATATTAGATTCAAGTTTACAAAGAATTTGATTGTGCGTTTCGATTTTTTCCACAAACTTGTAGTCATATTTACCTAATAATTCAAAGATATCTTCAGTATTACTCCCAAAAGAAGGTAGAAATTCAGGGTGGATTTCTATAAAAATCAATCTTGGCCTCTTATCTGAAGATAGTAAATTTTTCATTCCTTTTAAAGCAATTATTTCAGCACCTTCAATATCAATTTTGATAACATCCGGATATGGAATTTCTTTTTGACTTATTAGATAATCAATTGAATTTACTTCTGTTTCAATAAAACTTTCTATTCCGTTTACTGGTTTAAGACTTGGAGAATTGCCATTAGAACCTTTGGTAAAAAGTTTAAGTTTGCCTTGAGTTTCTCCTACGGCCATTTCCTTAATTTCATAATTTGTTAAATCATTTATAAAATAGTTGTTCTTTAATCTTTTGATATTTTCAGGATCAGGTTCAAAACTTATAACCTTTCCGTTTTTAACAATAGATGCAGAAATGACAGAAACCAATCCAACTGAGGAGCCAATGTCGTATACAACATCATCCTCTTTAAAATTTTTAACCATTTTAACAGTGTATTCTTTTTCACCTCCCCAATTAGTCAAACGAAATTCTTCTATTGAATTATTTACTTCAAAATTTAGAGAAAATTCTTCATTGTTGTTAATATAAGGGAAATTACTAGTTACATTTCTTTTAAGAATTTTTTTTAAAAACTTTTTAAGTTTTGGATTTAAGTTTTGTTTTAAAAAATTTTTAATCACATTAATGTTTTTTTTCATAATTTATTTCATTAAGTTTTAATATTAATTATAGATTTTTTTATTTAATTGATTATTGAATACATATTTATATCATAGTCTTTCTATTTTATCTAAAATCATTTTAATAGCTTATATAGTGTCTCAGCAATTATAAAATCTGAGGGTTCATCAATATCAATCGCTTCAATTTTGGCTACTTCAAACATTAATGGACTGCATCCAATTCTTTTTCCTCCAGACTTATCAAATGAATCTTTCGTGAAAATATAAAAATTTGAATTTTCTTCGTATAAGGGATCTAAGTCTTGAGTTCGTAAAAGTTTTTTGGGGTCATGATTAAATGGTTCTCCTGTAGAATTGTACAGGCGTGTTTGTAATTTTGTTACAGAAAAAACAGAGTCATAAACTCCATCCTCATGTAAATTAATCATTTTTTCAATAGCATCATCAACTGTAGTTGTTTTTAACAATGGATTTGTACTGTGAGTTTGTATATAAAAATCAGCTCTTACTTTATTGACATCACATTCTATAATTTTATTCATAGAAACCATATCTCCAATTAATTCTTGAGGTCTATCAATTATAATTACCTTTTCTGAAAAAAACTTTAATAGATCCTTTTTAATAAGATCACTATCAGTATTCACAATTACCTTATCGATATATCTTGATGATAATAAAACTTCCATCGTTCTATGATATAGAGGTTTCCCTGCAAAATCTTTTATATTTTTGTTAGGGACCCGTTCAGAGTTACCCTTCATTGGCAGTAAAGCAACTATTTTTTTACTCATAACTTACTAAAGGTTTCAAATAAATACTTAATTTCTTCTTCAATAATTACCTGTTGATTCCCTACAAAAAAACCATTTTCATGTAAATATCTTGCATTTACTAAATCATTATGTATTTCATAATCAAAATATTTCATCACTTCATTCTGTGTAAAATCACCTGTAACAATAGGTCTACATTCTATATTAGCGTTTACTAATAAATTAATAACATCTTTTCTTTTTAGTTTAGAAGTAGGTTTTATTATTAAGGAGAAACCAAACCAAGAGCTTTTACTGATTTCTTTTTGAATCATGAAATCTGGATGATTTTCAAATAATTCTATAAAAAGTTTAGCATTTTTTCTTCTATTTTCTATAAATGTTGGAAGTTTTTTTAATTGTTCTACTCCAATAGCACCACTCATTTCTAATGGCCTTACATTATAACCTGGCAATACAAAACGAAATGATTCTGTAAACCAATCATCACTTTTATTTGAAACTTTATTTTCTTTAGGAAGGTTTCTTGTCCAGCCGTGAGCTCTAATTGACAATAGAATATGGTATAGCTCTTCATCATCGGTAGTTATAAAACCTCCTTCCATAGTTGCCATATGATGAGAAAAGAAAGTTGAAAAAGTTCCCATTACACCAAAAGTTCCCGCTTGTTTGTTATTGAAGGTAGCCCCCATAGATTCGCAGTTATCTTCTATTAAAAAAATATCTTTTCCCTTAATAATGCTATTTATTTTATCGAAATCGTTCGGATTCCCTAATAAATTTACTACCATTATCATTTTCGTAGAATCAGAAATAGCCCCTTCCAAAGCATTTAAATCATAATTTAATGTCTCTAAATCTATATCCACAAACTTCAACTTCAATCCGTATTGCTGAAGTGGAAAATATGTTGTAGACCATGATACTGCAGGTACAATTACTTCATCTCCTCTTTTTAATTTTGGGTTTTTGGTAAAGAAAAGAGCTGCAGTTGCAAGTAGATTGGCCGTGGAACCAGAACTTACCATTACTGAGTATTTTGCATTCATAAAATTTGAAAAATCATTTTCAAACTCTCGCACACTGTCTCCCATGGTGTACATGTCCTTATCTATTACCGACTGGATTGCATCCAATTCTTTTTTATCCCAAGTGGAAGAGGCTAATTTATACTTTTTCATCTGTTGAATTCTGATTTATAATAATCTATTGTCTTTCTTAACCCTTCAGTTAAAGTTGTCTTACTCTTCCAACCAAATTTTTTAAGTTTAGTGTCATCGATTAACTTTTGTTTCATACCTGTAGGTTTTGTTAAATCATGTAAAAATTCACCTTTATAATCTAATACCTTTGCAATTTCTGAGTAATAATCATTAATAGAATAATCATGACCTATGCCAACATTAATGTTTTGTGGCATTTTATCAAACTTTGTAATTGCATAAAAAATAAAGTCAGAAAGATCTTCTGCATACATAAACTCTCTTCTTGAAGTTCCATCTCCCCAAATATTAATTTCATTGTTACAAGATAACTTTGCATCATATATTTTACGTATTACAGCAGGAATCATATGAGAATTTTTAGGATGAAATTTATCGTATTTTCCATATAAATTACATGGAATTACAGTTTTGTAATTCTTAGAATTATCTTCTTTTACAATATATTCGCACAACCTAGTAGACATTATTTTAGCAATTGCATACCCTTCATTTGTTGGCTCTAATTCACCTTTTAAAATTAAGCATTCAGATAAAGGATTCTCTGCATTTCTAGGATACATACATGAACTAGCTAAATTTAAAAGATTTTTTATATTATTTTCTTTAGCGGCCATAATAATGTTTCTACCCATATCTAGATTATCAATAAGAAAACTAACGGGTTCTTTGATATTGGCATGAATTCCTCCTACTTTTCCAGCAGCATGAATTATAAAATCTGGTTGATTAATAGCAATATAATTTTTTACATCTTGATAGTTTAAAAGATTTAATTCTTTGCTACTTGGATTTATAAAATCATAATTATGGACAGAATTATGTTCTAAAATATTCTTTCCCACCATACCATTTGAACCAGTTAAAAGTATCTTCACTATTCAAAATAATTTAAAGTTTCATATCCCCCATCTTTTAAATATTGATCTTTTGCCATTAGTTTTAGGTCGCTCTGCATCATATCTTTAATTAAAGCTGGAAGATCATATTCCAATTCCCAACCTAGTTTTGTTTTTGCTTTAGTTGGATCACCAACTAATAAATCTACTTCTGTAGGTCTAAAATATTTTGGATCAATACTCAAGATTTCTTTTCCTATCTCCAATTGATACTTTTTATTTTTACAGTTCTTAACTAATGCTTTTTCATTAACTCCAGAACCTTTAAATTCTAATTCAATGCCAATATGTAAAAAAGCCATTTTAACAAAATCACGAATTGTTGTTGTTATACCTGTAGCTATTACCCAATCTTCAGCCTTATCTGCCTGGAGAATCATCCACATCATTCGAACGTAATCTTTTGCATGACCCCAATCCCTTGAGGCATCTAAATTTCCTAGATAGAACTTTTCTTGAAGACCGAGAGCTATACGAGAAACTGCACGAGTAATTTTTCTTGTTACAAAAGTTTCTCCTCTAATTGGACTTTCGTGATTAAATAAAATACCGTTTGAAGCAAAAATACCATATGCCTCTCTATAATTTACAGTAATCCAATAAGCATACATTTTAGCAACTGCGTACGGAGATCTTGGATAGAAAGGGGTCTTTTCTGTTTGAGGAACCTCTTGTACTTTACCATATAATTCTGAAGTAGAAGCTTGATAAATACGTGTTTTTTTTTCTAATTTTGATATACGAATAGCTTCTAGTAGCCTTAATGTTCCAATGCCGTCGGTGTCTGCTACATATTCTGGAATCTCAAATGAAACTCTTACGTGAGACATTGCTGCTAGATTGTATATCTCATCTGGCTGTATTTCCTGAATAAGTCTTACCAGGTTTGTACTGTCAGTCATATCACCAAAATGCAGAAATAATTTAGACTCTTTATTATGTGGGTCTTTATACAAATGATCAATTCTATCTGTATTAAACAATGAAGATCTTCTTTTCAATCCATGCACTGTGTAATCTTTTTTTAATAAAAATTCTGCTAAATAAGCCCCATCTTGACCAGTTATGCCTGTTATTAGTGCTATTTTACTCATTACTAAATGTTTTTATTTATCTAAACTGATTTAACTTGTTTTCTTAACCCAGACGAAGAGAACCGATGATCTCTAGAATTATAATAGATCTCAATTCCTTTTTCTTCACAATACGTTCTACCAGTAAAGCTCTTTTCTTTGTACTCGTCGCCAATAATTCTAACATCCAATTTAAAAGAACGTAAAATATCTTCTAAATCTTGCTCCGATACGTAAGGAACAATTTCATCGATGTGTTTGGATCCTTTTAACTGAATATAACGCTCAATAATCGACTGTGAAGGCCCATTTTTCTCAGGGCGATCAATCGATGGGTCTAACTGCAAACCAACGATTAAATAATCACACTGACGTTTTGCTTCTTCCAGCATCTTTACATGCCCGGCATGAAAAAGATCAAAGGTTGAAAAGGTGATTCCTACTTTCATAACTTATATTTTTCTGGACTACCACCAGTAGTCAGGTTTATTTTGTTTTTTTAAAGCTCACAGACCGGCCTTCCTTTTCTTCCCAGTCCTTTTCTACTCTTACTTTTAAATTTGTCTTCCAACCCCCTTTAATAGTATTTAACTCAATATCATGCTTTTTAGAAAAAGACAAAAGAGCGTTGACATCTTTTGGAAAACACGTTCCACCATAACCAAGTTTTCCATCATGTCCTGGAACATTTAAATGACTGTCACCAATTCTACCATCAGAAACAAAACCCCTTAATGCATCTTCCCAATTGGCTCCAATTTTATCGCAAAGTAGTTTGAACTCATTCATGATGCTGACTTTAGTAGCAAAAAAAGTGTTGTTCATGTATTTAGTGAGCTCTGCTGTTTTTGAATCTGTTTGAATAATGTTTTTAATTTTAAACCTCTCGTTAAATAAGGTTTTTGCTTTTTCTGTTAATGTTAACTCCCCACCTAAAATAATTCTGGATTGGGTAAGCATGTCTAACTTTGCGGTTCTTTCAGTGAGAAATTCAGGAGAAAAAATAATTTTAATATTTGAATATTTTTGAGATAACTTCTCTGTAGTACCAGGAAGAACAGTAGATTTTAATATATAAACTGGCTTACTTGTGGCCTTTTCAAAAGTGCTTTCAACGTATGATAGATCTTGAGATCCATCCTGGAACATCGGAGTAGGAACGCAAATAAACACAAAATCACAAGAGTGCACAGACTCCAGATCGTCTAGACTCTTTAAAGGATCTGTGTCATACACGTATAAATCTGAAACTGAGGAAAAAGCAAAAGAAATGGCTTCACCCACAAACCCGTTTCCAATGACACCTACTTTAAATTTTTTCATTAAAATTTTAATTTATTTTTTTAAACGAGTTTTAATTTCTGTACTTGAAAAACGATGCTCCCTTGAGTTAT
>Ga0206125_10002453_pt1 | contig 19605 bp, 19 predicted proteins | sample Helgoland_Spring_4_FD_148598 | JGI IMG/M metagenome (GOLD analysis project Ga0206125, IMG submission 148598) | Pelagic subsurface seawater microbial communities from Kabeltonne, Helgoland, North Sea - Helgoland_Spring_Bloom_20160331_1 | ecosystem: Environmental > Aquatic > Marine > Epipelagic ... | reverse complement strand
GGCTTGAATTTTTGTCTTCCTGCCCATTAAATCTATAAGAATCCATATGCGATGATCTGCTTCATATTTTTCAATAGTAGCAATAAAATTTGCAAAAGGTCCCGTTGAAATCACTACCTGATCACCTTCTTTTAATTTTTGTATAGGTAGTAATTTACCCGATGAATCGTATCGCTTCATCAAACTATTAATAAATTTGTTAGGAATTGATTTAAGAAGAGAATTAAAAGTAATTAAGCGAGATACACCGTAAGTATTATTTATTTTATACCACCTGGTTTCTGTTCTATCAAACCTGACAAACATGTAGCCTGGAAATAGAGGTTTAGAAGTATTTACAAATCGAGATAATTTTCGTGAAGTGGTATCATGAAGTGGTAAAAATGTTTCAAATCCTTGTCGGTTTAAATTTTTTGTCGCTAGATGGTGTGAATTGGATTTAAACTGTAGAATGAACCACTCTTTTGACATGTAAATATACCTATGAATTAGCGTTCATTTTTGAACAAAATATTTAATAATTTCCAATATCCTCTAAAAAATGATAAATTACTAGTATTATTTTGATTATTTTTATCAAAATTATTAATTAACTATTTTCTTTGATTTATACGATATAAATTTAATGTATACTTTAATATTTAGTCTCATTGTAGTATAATAAAACAAAAATATTATTGACAGTAGATATAGTAAAATGCATGCTCATTTTTGAATGTTATGGAAATAACTAAACCAATTATTACATTAAAACTACAAAGCTTTGAGGCAAAGCTTTGTGCGGTAGCTATTCATGGCTAGTCGTCGTAAAGAGCATCAAGAAGATGCAAAATTGAGAGTGCTTCAAATAATAAGCAATAACCCTCAAATGACTACGCGGGAAATTGCTCAGAAAGTTGGAATTTCGAATGGCTCTGCTTACTATTTGTTAACATCGCTTATTGAAATAGGATTGATTAAGTTAGAAAATTTTAAAAAAAGTGAAAAAAAGACAAAATATTTTTATTTACTAACTCCAAAAGGCACTCGTGAGAAATCTTTCATCACAAGCAGATTTCTTGTACGTAAAAAGCAAGAATATGAACTATTAAAAAAAGAGATTACTGAATTAGAGCGTGATATAAGCTGAAAGATAGAATCAAATAAATACACATAAATTACAATATGCAGTCGATGCCAGCAAGATCCAAGAAGCACTCAACTGGACACCCAATGAGACATTTAATAGCGGTATACGAAAAACAGTGCAGTGGTATTTAGATAATCAAGACTGGTGTCAGCGTGTAAAGAATGGTGCTTCTACATGAGCCATATTGAGATGAAAGTATTAGTGACATGCGAAATATATGAAGCTGTCAATAATCGAACTGAAATGGTTTTATCTCGATCTGGCGAGTTTTGCGTTCTAGTGACGATATGAAGAAAGTATTTTTCAATATGGGATTTTTAAGTTTGGTAGCCCCCCTCTGGTACCATCTAACTCGACGCCGTCAGCGTCAATTCATGCTGCTCATCGGCTTGATGCTGGTCAGCGCTCTAGCAGAAGTCGTCAGTCTGGGCGCCGTCCTGCCTTTCCTTGGCGTACTTGTTGACCCTGAACGGGCGTTTAGTTTCCCTATTGTTGCAGACGTGGCGCAGGCGTTGGGCATCAACTCGCCTAATCAGTTGTTGTTGCCCCTTACGGTTGTGTTTGCCGTGGCAGCCTTGACTGCCGGTGCAATCCGGATTCTTTTACTTTGGGCAACTACTCGTATCGCGTTCGCAACTGGAGCAGATCTAGGCATCGAGGTGTATCGCCGCACTCTTCATCAGCCCTACAGGGTGCACGTGGCCCGTAACAGTAGTGAGTTGATCAGCGGTATAATGGTCAAGGTCAATGGCGTCGTTGGAGTACTGTTGGCGTTGTTGACATTGGTCAGTTCAACTGTGGTGTTAGTAGCTCTTATGTTCGCTTTGATCGCCATTGATCCAATGGTCGCCATGTTGGCGGTAGTCGGTTTTGGTGCAAGTTACGCGATAATGTCCAGGATGTCCCGGCGACGGTTAAATGATAATAGCCAGCGTATCGCCTACGAACAAACTAAAGTTGTTAAAGCTCTGCAAGAAGGTTTGGGTGGCATTCGAGATATCCTGCTGGATGGGTCTCAGTCGGTTTACTGCGATATCTTCGGCCAGGCCGACCAATCTCTGCGGCGAGCAGAGGCCAATAACGTCTTTATTGGTCAAAGCCCCCGTTACGTTATGGAAGCCTTAGGGATGGTGCTGATAGCCTGCTTTGCCTACGGCCTTAGCTTCCAAGCTGGAGGGATTGCTACAGCTTTGCCGGTGCTTGGCGCGTTGGCAGTCGGAGCGCAACGGATGCTGCCGGCCCTGCAGCAAATCTTTTCCGCCTGGGCCACCATTGCTGGGAATCGTGCTTCGCTGGCTGATGCTGTAGGTTTGCTTGATCAGCCTATGCCGGCGGATATAATGCAACCTGTCCCCACGCCGAGGTTCCTTGAGAGGGCTATTCGCTTCGTCGCAGTGCGCTTCCGTTACGTCAGCGACAGTCCTTGGATTCTGGATGATTTTAATCTAACAATTCCCAAGGGTTCGCGGGTCGGATTTGTTGGCAGTACTGGCAGTGGTAAGAGCACTACGCTTGACCTTTTGATGGGATTACTGTCTCCCACCGAGGGTACGATTTTGTTTGATGATCAACCAATTGGCGGTGGCCATACTGGGTGGCAGCGGAGTATCGCTCACGTGCCACAGAGTATTTACCTTGCGGATGCGACGCTTTCTGAAAATATAGCCTTCGGTGTGCGGCCTGAGGCCATTGACCTAAAAAGAGTGCAGCAGGCGGCGCGCCAAGCGCAGATTGCAGATTTTATTGAAAGCAAAGCGGATGGTTACCACGCCCTTGTGGGAGAGCGCGGCGTGCGTCTTTCAGGAGGTCAACGTCAGCGCATCGGGATTGCTCGTGCGCTTTACAAGCGGGCCACTATATTAGTTTTCGATGAAGCTACCAGTGCCCTTGATAACGAGACGGAACAGTCGGTTATGGACGCCATCGAAGGGCTTGGAAGTGACCTCACTATTTTGATCATTGCTCACAGGCTAAGTACGTTGCGGCAATGCAACATTATTGTAGAGCTTGAGCAGGGGCGCGTGGTGGCACAAGGCACGTATGAAGAGATACTCGAACGCAGTTCCAGTTTTAGCCGTATGGCCAAGGTGATATGAAAACGCCAGCTAACTATTTAACTTGATGAGACCTCAGCATAACTCCGTTTTGGTAGATTTATCTAAATTTTATCGAACAAAACCAATGGCATATTTTCGAGCGTTTTACTAAAGTAGGGGTTATGCTGAGGTCTCTTGATGCATTTGGACGGAGAGAAAATGAATGTCTGAGTACCGACTCCTTGAAAATAATTTTGCCGGTGAAAGGGTTGGGAATCTTTTTCATGAGGCTGCATTCTTTCGTTTGCATAGTGAGGGTCGGGGATACTATTTCGAATGGTCTAAAGGCGAGCAAGTAGCCGCTAGCGTGCATTTTACACCCGTTAGCGAGGGCTTATGGCGAAGCCCTGCGCGAGGCACTTTTGCTGGTTTTTCTTTTCAGAGTGAGTTGCGCACGGAAGAGCTGTTTGCTTTTTACGACGCCGTGGAAGTAGCACTAAAGGCACGAGGAGCCCAGCGCCTGGAAGTGTTGCCAGCACCGATGGCCCATGCCCCTATATTCTTTTCGAACCAACTCTACCTGCTGCGCGCACGCGGTTACAAGGTGACGCGTTGCGACTTGAACCAGAGCCTAGAGGTTGACACGCAAAGCTTATCTGACAAAATGAGTTCCGGGAATCAAAAGCGTTTGCGCAAGTGCCAGCGCGAGGGGCTGGGAGCTGTTCGGTTGCCTCATTCATCGTTGCACGAGGTCTATGACGCACTGGTCGCCAATCGTAAGAGTAAAGGCCACACGATGTCGATGACAGAGGCTCAGTTGCAAACCATGGTAGACACGTTTCCTAACGCCGTGGAACTGTTCGGAAGCCGCGACGGAAACAATTTAGCTGCATCGGCCCTTTGCCTGAGGCTCAGCCCTACGGTACTTTACGTACTCTACTGGGGAGACAGGCCAGGCTATGGATCCCTGAGTCCGGTGGTGTCATTGGCATCCACTATCTATGAATATTGTCAATTAAAGGGCGTGGAACTGCTAGACGTCGGAACATCTACCGTGGACAGCGAGCCGAATTTTGGCCTTATTCGGTTCAAGCGAGGTCTCGGCTTCACGGAGTCCCTCAAGGTAATTATGGGCAAGAACTTATGAATACGACCCATGAGCCTCGTGACATGAGTGACTACACAGAGCAGTACCGCGCGCTGCCTTTCGAGGCAATTCAGATCAAATACCGCAGGGCTCTTGTCCTTCGTCAGGTGCAACAGTATGCGCCAAAACGATTGCTGGAAATCGGCTGTGGAGATCTGCCGCTTTTTACTGATCTACCAGACGACATTGAAATTACGGTGCTTGAGCCCGCTCCAGAATTCGCTGCCAATGCCCGTCAGCTATCCGAGGGGCGCTCTTGCGTAAATGTCGTACAATGCTTCGTAGAGAATTATGCGCCCGAAAAAATCGACTTTGACATGATCATACTGAGCTGCTTGCTACACGAAGTAAATGACCCGGCGGCTATGCTGGCTTCAGTTAGTTCCTTATGCGGGCCGATGACTCTGCTGCATGTTAATGTACCGAATGCTGTTTCGCTGCATCGGTTGCTGGCGGCGGCAATGGGGTTGATTTCGGACCCGGGCGCGCAATCCGACACTCAGCGTATGATGCAACAGCGCGCCGCGACATACGACGCAGCCAACCTGCAGGAGGTGTTAGCACAAGCAGGTTTTACTGTGGCCGAGCACGGTAGCCTCTTCGTCAAGCCCTTCACGCACAAACAGATGCAGAGATTGGTCGACGAAGGTTTCATGACGACGATTATGCTGGACGGCTTAGACAAACTGGTGAATTCGTTGCCTGAATTTGGTTCGGAGCTCTGGGCCAACGCTCGGAAAACCAAATGAGAGCCGCCTTGTTGATTGGTAACAATTTTGCGGTATTAGTCGGTGCATATGAGTTGGCATTACGTGGTCATCCTGTGACCTTGCTAACGGACGGTAAGCCTCTGGGTGGTCACTTCGCCGGTATGCAGATTGATGGTTATGGCTTTGACATAGGTATGGTGTTTTTGGAAAAGCACGAGACGGTCGGCGATGATCCTGATCTTCGGACTTACGATCCAGACCTGCGCAACGACTGGACGCGCTTCGGCAACACTGCAGGTCGTTGGATGGATCATCAGGTGGACCTGCGCCCTGTGCAGACACCTACATGTCTTGTACAAGGCCGTATTGTCCCTGACTACCTTATCTCAAACCGGTTGGACGCCTTTGCTGGTGCTGCCGCTTATGTGGATCCTGCATTAACATTCGTGGACGAACGCCACGCTTCGCACAAGACCACCGCCGCTGCTTTCGATGGACTAAGCTACGCCGAGGCTGCAAAACTGAATCACGGTGAGGTTTTGCACTCAATCTTTATTGAGCCCTTTGTGCGCAAGCTGCTGGACGTGTCGTCTGATAGTTTTCTAGCCCGCTACCACCGCGCGGCTTGGGTGCCGCTTTTCTACCCTGAGACACTGGCGCATGCGCAGCGTGGTGAATTAATTACTCTACCAGAATATAAATTCTGGACAACACGTAACGGTTTTGTTGGTCAACTGGTTCAGAATGTAGTGGATCGGCTTGTCGCTATGCGAAATGTTACGCTGGTTACACAATCTGTGCATTCACTGCAACACGAAGGCGCGTTATGGACCGCCGTCGACGAAAGTGGCCGGGCGTGGTGCGGCGAACAACTTGCGTTAGGGCTTACGCCCGACCGAGGCCATACACTGCTAGGAACGACACCTTATCCGCCTGCCACAGGAACTTCAGTCACATTGCTCTTCGCTCTTGTGAAAGCCGATGCTATTGGTCAGGGGCATGGGTGTCTGATGGTGGTTGATGAAGACTACGCAGCCTATCGATTATGTGATCAGGATGCGCTTGCCGCGCTGAAGCCTGACTGGCACCGCGTTGTGCTTGAAGCTAATCCGAATCGACTGGCGAAGCAGTATCCCGGCCAAGACTTTGGGTCTGCATTGCAGCAAGAATTGCGGTCGTTGATGGCCATCGAAGGGGAAGGTGCGGTACGCGTTCTTAAGTGTGTTACTGCCAAAAATGCACTGGTACTGCCTACCGGCGAACTGGTGAAAAATATGGCGGCAGCATGTTCTACGTTTGCAGGAGTAACAAGCGGTGCCACCCTGACAGGTAACCTTCTAGGTTTCGGTGTCGCGTCGCTAAATGACCAAATAGTTCAAGGTTTAAAAATTGCAGAGGAATTTTTATGAAAGCCACACGCACCGAAGAGTTGGAACGAATTGCGTCTGATTACCACCTCAATGATGAGGTGCCTGACAAGTTCATCGAAGACATTTGTCAAGAATACTGTTGCAACTGGCTGGCAACACTCGTCAACCAGAAGGACCGCGTGGTTGAACTGGGCTATGGGGAAGGTGTCACAGTTGCGCGCTTGGCCAACAAGGTGGAGCATTATACCCTGGTGGAGGGTGCGCCTAGCCTAGCCAAACTGGCGAAGAAAAAGCATCCGGAAGTGGATGTAGTCCAAGCCATGTTCGAAGAGTACCAACCGACTGAGCTTTTTGACAAAATATTTGCTCTGCATGTGATGGAGCACGTGAACGACCCCGTATCGCTCGCCAGGCACCTACGTACATGGCTCAAACCGGGTGGCGAGCTAGTGGTAGTCGTGCCAAATAAAGAATCACTTCATCGTCGTCTGGCGGTACTTATGGGTTTGGTGTCAGCGCTGGATACACTAAGTGCCCGCGATGAGTTAGTTGGTCACCAGAGGGTATACGGCATTTCCGACTTGAACGCCGACCTGCTCGCTGCCGGCTTCGAGCCGTTTGAGGAGCGTGGTTTCTTCTTAAAAACGTTGCCGAATAGCATGATGATATCGTACTCGACCGAGTTGCTCCAGGCGCTTAACGAGCTGGGGGACCAGCTCCCAGCAGGGATGCAGGCGAATTTGGCTGTTCGCGCACGTATTTCAGGATGAAGGATTCGTTGGATACGTTGAGGGTGGGGTTCTCCCAAAGAGAAGAGGTTTTAATGCCGTGATCGATGACTGTAATTTAATTGAAGTTCCCAAAATTTCTGATGGCCGTGGAAGCCTAAGTTTTATTGAAGGTGGTGTGCATATACCGTTTGACATTAAGCGTGTATATTATTTGTATGATATGCCCGGTGGTTCTGATCGTGGTTCACATGCGCACAAGAATTTGCACCAGTTTATTGTCGCCTTATCAGGTAGTTTCGACATAGTATTAGATGATGGCAAAGACAAAAAACGATTTCATCTCAATCGTTCTTACAGCGGCCTGTATGTATGCCCAATGATGTGGCGAGTTTTGGATAATTTTTCATCTGGTTCGGTGTGCATGGTGCTTGCCTCGACTTATTATGATGCGGACGATTACATTCGAAATTACGAAGAATTTTTGGCATTAACCACTCAAAAAAACATATGAATGTTCCATTCCTCGATCTGAAGTCGCCACATGATGAACTTCGTTTGGAGATGTGCGAAGCGTTTGAGCGTGTACTGGATTCAGGCTGGTACATTCGGGGCACTGAAGTCGCCCAATTTGAGAAAGAATTTGCAAGCTACTGCGAAAGTAACCATTGCGTAGGTGTAGGCAACGGCCTAGATGCGTTGCTACTTATCTTGCGTGCTTATAGTATTGGTGAAGGCGATGAAGTGATCGTTCCGTCTAATACTTACATTGCAACCTGGTTGGCTGTTAGCCATGCAGGAGCAGTCCCCGTGCCAGTAGAGCCGTATGAGCTTACTCACAACATTAATCCAGCACTTATCGAAGCCGCAATTACCCCGCACACGAAGGCAATCATCGCAGTGCATTTGTATGGGCAACCCGCGGACATGGATGCCATCAATGTCATTGCAAAACGGCATAGGCTCAAGGTGATTGAGGATGCGGCACAAGCGCATGGTGCATTTTACAAAGGTCGGCGCGTTGGTAGCCTAGGTGATGCCGCAGGCTTTAGTTTTTATCCGGGTAAGAACCTTGGGGCGATGGGTGATGGTGGTGCAGTAACCACTGACGATGCTGTACTGGCAGAAAATGTTCGTCTGCTGGGTAATTATGGATCAAAAACGAAATATCACAACGAGGTCAAAGGTGTTAATTCGAGGCTGGATGAACTTCAGGCCGCATTTCTTCGAGTAAAACTTAAAAAGCTGGATGAGTGGAATATTAGACGCAAAAAGATTGCAGAACGCTATTTGGATGAACTGAGGCCGTCTGGGCTTGTTTTGCCGTTTGTGCCGGAATGGGCTGATCCGGTGTGGCATTTGTTTGTGGTGCTTAGTAAAAATCGAAATGAACTCCAGCAAACACTCGCTGATGCGGGGATAGCAACCATAGTTCATTATCCAATTCCACCACATCTTTCTTCGGCATATAAAGATCAACATTTTGAGAATCGGCGCTACCCAATTGTGGAATCTCTATCGAAGAGGCTTTTAAGCATACCGATTGGCCCCCATTTAAAGCTGTCAGATGTGGAAAATGTCATTCAGGTGCTAAGTAATAGGGGTGGTTTAGACTTATGAAAATTTTAATGTTAGGAGAGTTGGCGAGCATTGGAGTTATGTTGGCCAAAGGTTTTACTTCGTTAGGTGTCGACGTAGATCACTTTGCCCACCAACACAGTTGGCGCAAGGACGCGGGATTTAATTCGCTCACGAGCAACAACCGGTTTAGGGTCGTGCGCGGTTTATATCGGTATTTGAATCCGCTATTTTTGAAAACTCAGCTGCAAAAAAAATATGACGTCGTCCTAATGGTTGATTACAAGCCATTTCAAACTACGAATGCAATAAATCAGCACGTTATTAAAGCAATTCAAGATAATATTGGACCTACATTCCTTTGGTTGGGAGGTTGTGATGCAAGGACAAGAGAGTGGATGAAAGGCAACAACTTTTCGATTTGTAATTCCTGCTTGCTTTATGATCAAAAATCGTTTGTGTGTGCCCAGGAAAAAAACGCCAAATTTCAAGATGCGATCTTGTCTGGCGTTACTGGTATAATTCCTAATGCGTTTGAGTATCATGAAGCGCATAAAAATAATAAAAAAGTTACTGAGCCAATCCAAATGCCGATGGAATGCGAGCCGCTTAAAAATAATTTTCCAAAAAATAGTTTTAAAATATTACATGGATTGAATAGATATGGATTTAAGGGAACACAGATTGTCGAGAATGTTTTTTCAGCGCTAAACGATGGGCGTTACCCTGGTGCCGAATTTAAGATATCAGGTCAACAAACATTAGATAATTGGCTGGGCCTACTTAATGAGCACCATGTGATCGTGGATCAACTCTACAATAAAAGTCTCGGTATGAACTCACTATACATTTTAGGTAGTGGAAGAATATTAGTCGCAGGAGATGTTGCGCCGGCCTCTGCTTTATTTGGGATACCCAAACCACCTATGATTAGCACTGAGCCCTCAATAGAGGGGCTTACCCGAGCGCTCTCAAGTATATTAGAGAGCGGTGAGACTCTTAAGCATTACCAAGAAGAATCAATTCAATATGTCAAAGATCATCACTCGCCAAAGCTGGTGGCCCAAAAGTTTATAAATATTTTCGGCTTATAAGGTTCTCTGGGTTAAACTAATGAAGCAACGCGCACTGTTACTCGATAGAGATGGGGTGATTAATGTCGATCATGGTTATGTTCATCATTCCGATAATTTTGAATTTATTGATGGTATTTTTGAGCTGGCGCGTACGGCCTGTGCCAGTGGTTATAGGCTTGTAGTTATTACAAATCAGGCCGGGATTGGTCGGGGCTATTATTCAGAGCAGCAGTTTCACCAGCTAACCCAATGGATGTGCGATGAATTTTTAGTTGCGGGAGCGCCAATCGAAAAAGTGTATTTCTCGCCGTTCCACCCCACGGAAGGCTTAGGTAAATATAAAAAGGACGATATTTCCCGCAAACCCCAACCAGGAATGATTTTATTGGCACAGCAGGAGCTGGATTTAGACTTGGAAAACTCTATTTTGATTGGTGACAAAGCAAGCGACATGCAGGCTGGAATTGCTGCAGGCGTTGGAACTAATCTCCTTTTTTCGAAACATCCGCCACGTAAATTGAGCGGCCTACCCTACAAGGCCATCGCGACCCTTCGCGAAGCGCTACCTTTCATGATTAGCAATCGCCAGCATAAGGTAACGTCTTGAAAATGATTGTCCTGGCAGGTGGATTCGGCACTCGGCTGCGGTCTGTGGTGACTGAGGTTCCCAAGGCTCTAGCCCCGGTTGGACAGGTGCCTTTTCTTTACCTCCAGATTGAGTACTGGATTGCACAAGGCCAGAGATCTTTCATATTTCTCCTTCATCATCAAGCAGATCTAATCATCAGTTTTTTGAAGGCTCAAAAAAATAGCTTGCTCACCGGCTGTGAAGTTTCTTGGCTCGTTGAGCCGGCACCCATGGATACTGGCGGTGCTGTGGCCAATGCGGTACAGCAATTACATTTAAGGGGTGACTTTATTGTGACTAATGCAGACACGTGGGTTGGCGCTGGCCTCCGAGGGTTGTTGCAATCTGAAGCCCCATCATCAATTGCGGTACTTAACTTGCGTGACACTAGTCGCTATGGGCAAGTACAATTTAATGACCAGATGAGCGTTACAGCGTTCAGTGAAAAAGGCAGTAGTCAAGGACAGGGTTGGATTAACGCTGGTTTATGTCGCTTGAATGCTGACTTTTTCAATAATTGGGACGGGCTGCCATTTTCCTTAGAGAGAATTACTCTCCCCGAACTTGCTGGCCGAGGTGTCCTTAGCGCATTACCGTTACATAGTGATTTCATTGATATTGGTATTCCCGAGGATTACATTAGATTTTGCAGATGGATAGAGGCGGGAAAAGAAATTGAACTTTGATGTTGAAAAATATGTAATTGACGAAAACGCATCGATCAAAAGTGCTCTTTTGAAAGTTGAGGAAAATCATTATGGCATGATTTTTGCTCAAACGAATGCGGGGAAAATTGTTGGACTTGCAACAGATGGCGATATTCGAAGATCTCTGCTTCGGGGAGTTACTCTAGAGGATAGCGTCTCTGAGTGTATGAACCGTAAATTTGTTTGGGAAGTGGCAGATACGCCTAGAGAGCAGTTAATTAAACAGCTTGATGGTCATATCCATTTCATCCCAATTCTTGATCAGTCAGGGAGGTTGATCTCTATAATTTCAAAGGATTACTTTCCATTAGAGGACGAAAGAGCCGTTTATATAAGATCTAGAGCTCCCGTGCGCGTTAGTTTTGGAGGAGGAGGTTCGGATTTAACTCATTATTTTGAGAATAGCGCTGGCGCGGTTATAAATTCAGCGGTATCAATCTATAGTCATGGAGCCATGCGACTTAGAGATGATAGCAAGATCATCATTAGCTCCCTAGACTTGGGGGAAACATTCACTGCAGATAGCCTTGAAGAGGCGCTGATAAAGAAAGGCCCATTTGGGCTAATTCAATCATTACTACATGTAGTTCAACCGAAATATGGCTTTGAACTCAGCCTTAACTCTGACTTCCCTTTGGGCTCAGGTTTGGGTGGTTCGGCCACTATTTCGGCTGTTGTTTTAGGCTGTTTTAATATGCTCCGAAAAGATAAATGGAATCAGCACGAGTTAGCAGAGATAGCTTTTCAGGCGGAACGTCTGCACTTGGGGATTGCTGGCGGTTGGCAAGATCAATACGCAGCTGTTTTTGGAGGGTTTAACTTTATTGAATTCCATCCTGAAGAAAATATTGTAAGCACTATCAGGTTGCAGTCTGACATAGCTTTGGAATTAGAGGAGAGCCTTGTTCTTTGTGATACAGGTATAGAACACCATTCAGGTAATATTCACGTTGATCAGAAACAAACGATGGAGTCCAGCTCTGTCCAAAAACTTGTAAAGAAAAATGTTGAATTAACTTACTCGACACGCAAACATTTACTCAGGGGAGATCTCGTGAAGTTTGGGGAATGCCTTGATGCAGCATGGAGACTGAAGCGCAACTTTAGCAGCATGATTTCTAATGATTATATCGATGCGATTTATGAGGGGGCTCTAGAAAATGGCGCTTTGGGTGGTAAGTTACTTGGAGCTGGTGGTGGTGGGTTTTTTATATTCTATGTTCCTCCCTTTAAAAAGAATGCTTTAATTACTTATCTAAAAACTAAGAATTTAACGATTCAGCCATTCTGTTTTGAGCCAGATGGTCTTAAAACATGGACGTCTCGAGAGCATGTAAATCACGCGATTGGGCAATAATTAATATTATGAAAATTTCAAATTTTAATGTAGGTGAAAAGAAAACGTTCGTTATTGCCGAAATTGGCAATAACCATAATGGTAGTGTTGAATTAGCGCTGGAAATGGTTGATGCCGCCCATGAGGCCGATGCAGATTGCGTCAAATTCCAGATGCGAAATATGTCCTCTGTTTATAGAAAGAAAAGTCTTGCTAAACAGGGTGAAGATCTTGGAACTGAATACGTTTTAGATTTATTAGAGCGCTTCCAGCTATCTAAAGATGAGCACAAAAAGATTGCGCGATATTGTGAGGACAAGGGAATCTTGTATATGTGTACTCCCTGGGACTCGGACAGTATCATTACTTTGGAGGCACTAGATGTCAAAGCCTATAAAGTCGCTTCAGCTGATCTAACAAATTTACCGTTGATTGAGAGTCTTATTGCAACTAAAAAGCCGTTGATTTTATCAACAGGAATGAGTTCGATTGAGGAAATTCAAATTTCAGCTGACTTCCTAAATGCCAGAAACGCTGAGTTTGCTTTGCTACATTGCAATAGTACATATCCCGCACCATTTCACGATATTAATCTTAACTGGATTAAAAAGTTGAGGGATATTAACCCCCTAGTTGGCTATTCTGGGCACGAGAGAGGCGTGGCAGTTACTTTGGCTGCGGTGGCTCTTGGCGCCAAAGTCGTAGAACGACACTTTACTTTTGATAGGAGTATGGAGGGCCCTGACCACGCCGCCAGTTTAGAGCCGGCGGAATTTAAAATGCTTGTTGCAGGTATTAGAGAGATAGAAGAGGCTTTAGGTGATGGGCATGAGCGAACCGTCTCACAAGGTGAAATGATCAACAGAGAAAATTTGGCTAAGAGTTTGGTGGCATCAAAAGATTTAGCCAAAGGTACTGTTATCGAACCACAGCATTTGAGTGTGCTTAGCCCAGGTCAGGGCCTATCGGCTCAAAACTATGAGAAACTACTGGGGCGAACCGTTCAGCGCGATATGCTGGAAGAAGAGTATTTCTTTCCTTCAGATCTTCAGGATACACGAGTTGAGCCTAGGGCGTACAAATTCAACCGTCCGTGGGGTGTGCCGGTTCGCTATCATGATTTTGATGAATACCATTCCAAGATTTCTCCTGATGTATTTGAATTCCACCTCTCCTATTCTGACCTAAATCTTAATATTGATGAGTTTCTTACTGGCGAATATGCATGTGGTTTTGTTGTTCATGCCCCTGAGCTGTTTGCCGGGAGCCGTTTAATGGATTTGGCTTCTTCGGATGAAGAGTATCGTCAATACTCAGTAAACGAAACGCAGCGTGTCATCGATATTACTAGGTCCTTAAAAAAATATTTTCCGGCGACAGCGCGCCCAATGATCGTAGCCAATATTGGCGGGTTCACAATGGACGGATTGCTGGCAGCAGATCAATTAATTAGTTACTATAAGCGGTTTGCCGACAGTCTGGCATTATTAGATATGGCGGGAGTTGAATTGATTCCGCAAACTATGGCACCGTTTCCATGGCATTTTGGTGGCCAGCGGTATCAGAACCTATTCGTACATGCCGAGGAATGCAGGTATTGGTGTGACAAGCTCAATTTACGTATGTGTTTTGATATTTCTCACTCTCGCCTAATGAGTAATCATTTTGGTGTCGACTTTTATGAGTTCGCTGAAAGAATTGCGCCAATAACTGGGCATTTACATCTCGGCGATGCTTCGGGGGTAAATGGAGAGGGCCTGCAGATAGGTGACGGTGATATAGATTTCGATAGATTAGCCGGTATTTTAGATGCTCATTGCCCAGAAGCCTCATTTATTCCGGAGATCTGGCAGGGCCATAAAAATGGGGGCGAAGGATTTTGGATCGCTCTTGAGCGTTTAGAGAGAATTGTTTAGGCACGGGTATGGAAATTCAAAATATCAAATCACAGATCCAAGCATCTATTGATGTCAAAGCCACTCTCCTAAGTAGAGAACCTCTAATGGTACAAATACTTAATTTGGCGGAGAAATGCACGGCGGCTTTACGAGCAGGTGGCAAGATTATCTTTTGTGGCAACGGTGGCAGTTTTGCGGATGCGCAGCATCTATCTGCAGAGTTCACCTCTAGATTTTTATTCGATCGGCCGGGCCTGCCCTCACTTGCTTTGGGAACTAATAGTTCGGCAATGACAGCTATTGGTAATGATTATGGCTATGAGAATGTTTTTGCCCGAGAGATTCAGGCGATCGCAACACCTGATGACGTGTTCATTGCTATTACTACCAGTGGCAACAGTGGTAATATTTTAAAGGCATTGGAAGCCGCAAGAGAGGCTAATGTTCCAGCGATTGTTTTAACTGGTGCTGGGAGAGGAAAGCTTGATGACAGAACTGAAACGCTAAATGTTCCATCTACTGACACGGCAAGGATACAAGAGTGCCATATACTGATAGGTCATATAATTTGTGGTCTTGTAGAGGAGTCTATTTTTGGAAGTTTCCGAACCAAAAATGCCAAAATTTAACGCAATAATCCCAGCAAGAAGCGGTTCTAAGAGCATTAAAGACAAAAACCTGGCATTGCTTGGAGGGCATCCATTAATGGCCTACAGCATCGCTTTGGCTAAAACGACGGAAGGTGTCGATAGGGTTGTTGTGTCTACAGATTCTCCTGAATATGCGAAAGTTGCTGAAAAATATGGGGCGGAGGTTCCTTTTTTGAGACCGGAAGCGCTCTCGCAAGACAATTCCACGGACTACGATTTTATGTCGCATGCGGTGGATTGGTTTGACGATAATTTAAATGATAGCCCTGAGTTTTGGATCCACCTACGGCCCACAACACCACTTCGAGACACTCATATTGTAAAAGCCGCAATGTTATTAATAACAGATAGGCAAGATGCTACAGCATTAAGGTCTGGACATTTATCACCTGAGTCTCCTTTTAAATGGTTAAGGAAAAATAGGGACGGGTTTTTGACTAGCCTAAATGGTGAAGACACAAATTTAGACAAGTATAATGGACCTCGCCAAGATTTTCCTGATGTGCTCATCCCTAATGGTTATGTGGACATCGTTAGAGCTTCGTTTATTAGAGAGAAAAAGCTTTTGCATGGTAATAAAGTCTTGGCATTTGAAACCCCCTTTTGTAATGAACTTGATGAGTATGAGGAGTTAGGTTTGCTGGAATTCCAATTACAAAAAAATACTTGTGCGTTAACCAATTACCTTGAGAATGTTAAATAATTATGGCCGGATTCAATTTTAATAATACCCCAAAAGATGTGCCTTTAATCAATACAAGATACAGAAAAATCACGACTAAAATCCCAAATCCAGAGACTGTTGAAATGCTTGAACGAGCATACCGGCTTGAATCGCGATCAATGCATGGCCAGATGCCTGTGGTCTGGGATCGTGCAGATAACTTTCAGGTATTTGATGCTCAGGGTAACTGCTGGATAGACTTTACTAGCACTATATTTGTTGCCAATGCTGGCCACGGCAACCCCCGGATAGTTGAGGCGGTCAAAAAAGTATTAGATAAGCCACTTCTTCACACGTATACGTACTTGAGCCGGGAAAGATTGGATTATCTCGACCTTCTTATTGAGAAAACACCTGCGCAATTCGAAAAAGCCTTTATGCTTTCAGCTGGAACGGAGGCCACTGAATGTGCCCTTAAGTTGATGCGAGAGCAGGGAATTAAAAAAGGAAAGCGGCGAGGGGTCGTCGTTTGTATTGAAGGGAATTGGCATGGGCGCACTTTGGGTGCGCAAATGATGGGTTGGAACCCTAACCAGAAAGCTTGGATTGGTTACCATGATCCAAATATTTTACATATACCGTTTCCATATCCTTGGGACACTGTCGCGATGGCAGATCCCCAGCAATTCTTCAGAGATGGCATAGAGAATTTATGTCGAGAGCATGGTTTAGATCCTGCTAAAGATTTATGTGGTTTTATGCTTGAAACATTTCAAGGTTGGGGTGCAGTTTTTTATCCTCCTGAATTTGTCCAAGCACTCTCGGAGTTTTCAAAAAAGCGTGATATTTTGGTCGCTTTTGATGAAATGCAGTCAGGTTTTGGGCGTACTGGAAAGTTGTTCGGTTATATGCATTATGGAGTTGAGCCTGATTTGCTGTGTTGCGGCAAAGGTGCCAGTTCAGGATTTCCACTGGCTTTGGTATTAGGTTCCACTGAAGTTCTTGATCTTCCCGATATAGGCTCGATGAGCTCGACGCACTCAGCCAACCCAATTGTATGTGCGGCGGGTAGAGCTAATTTATTATGTCTTTTTGACGATGGACTGATTGAGGCTTCAAGGGAGTTAGGTGCAATCTTTCATGAGAAATTAGAAGACATCAGGAATCGGTTTAGTGAACATTTAAGTTGCGTGCAAGGTAGAGGATTATTGGCTGGATTACTATTTAAGGATAACAGTGGGAATCCACTTGTGTCTCTTTGTGATGCTATTGCAGAGCTATGCATGCAACGAGGGCTTTTAGTAGTGCACACTGGCAGAGAATCTATTAAATTAGCTCCGCCGTTGAGTATATCTAAAGAGGCTATGGTCGAAGGGCTAAGTGTTTTGGAGCAAAGTATTGCCGATAGTATTTCTGAGAATAAGTGATGATTATTAATTCTAGGCATACTGGATTGGTGGTTAAAGACATATCTGCATCAATTGCGTTTTATGAGAGCCTAGGGCTCAGTATGTGGAAGCAAGAAAATGAAAAGGGAGATTTCATATCACAGGTCGTTGGTCTAAAGCATGCAGAAATTAAAACTGCCAAGCTTAAAGTAGGGGATGGGTCTTTGTTGGAACTCCTTGAATACAAATCTCATCCAACCATACCTTCCGCCTCTATATATCTGTCTAATAATCACGGATGCTCGCATGTTGCTTTTACGGTTACGGATGTTGAAGAAATTGCTTCTAAAATTGTTCGATTGGGTGGCTCGATCGTTAACCCTCCCGCAATTTCAGCTAATGGATCAGTTAAAGTAATGTATTGCAATGATCTGGATGGGATTTTGATAGAAATGGTTGAGGAAATACAATAATGTCAGACTACTTGCAGGTAATTTATGGTGAAGGTGTTCGGCCATACACGGATTATCCCTCGAAGCTAGTTACACACCTGTTTGAAAGATTTAACATGAAACCTGGAATGAAAATTTTAGAGCCTGGGTGTGGGCGTGGTGAATTTCTGAAAGTGTTTAAAAGTTTAGGTATGGATGCAGTAGATCTCGATAGATCTGAAGTAAGTAGAGACTTACTTGGCGAAGAGAGTATTGAAGTGTCCGTCTGTGATGTTGAAGCTGATACCAGGCTGCCGTTTCCGGATAATAGTTTTGATGTGATTTACAATAAAAGTTTCATGGAGCATCTCAACCACCCTGACGTCTTTCTTCGTGAGGCCTATAGGGTTTTAAAGCCTGATGGAATGATCCTTTGTCTTATTCCCGATTGGGAGTCACAATACAAAACTTATTTCGATGATTTTACCCATCGAACTCCATTTACTAAGCCTTCTTTAGAGGATATTTTTAAGATCTCTGACTTTGAAAATGTGAACGTTACCAAATTCCGTCAGTTGCCTATAGTTTGGAAGTTTCCTATTTTGAATTATGTCTGTGCTGCAATATCTCCATTTATCCCTGTGCGTGTCGAAAATAAATTTTTTAGATGGTCAAGAGAATTAATGTTGTTGGGATGTGCTTTCAAACCTAGATGTCAAATAAAATAATATGATTAATCCACGTATAGGCTTTATGCAGGGGCGCTTATCTCCAATAATTAACGGAAAAATTCAAGAATTTCCTTGGGGCAGTTGGCGTCAAGAATTTGATGTTGCTTCTAGTTTAGGCTTCAGTCTTATGGAATGGACATTAGACCAAGATCGTCTTTATGAAAGTCCATTGATGACTCAAAAAGGGCAGATTAATATACTTAAACTAAGCTCTTCTTACGGCATCAAAATACCATCCTTGACCGGAGATTGTTTTATGCAGTCTCCATTCTGGAAACTCTATGGTATCGAGAAAAGAAATCGACAAAAGGATTTAAAAGCTATTCTCAGTGGTTGTGAGAAAGTTGGAATCAAGCAGATTGTAATACCTTTAGTGGACGGGGGACGGGTAGATAATTTTGATCAGGAATCCGCATTATTAGACTTTTTACTTGATATAGAGCCTGATATTGGCGACATGGGGCTCAAAATAATATTTGAATCAGACCTTGAACCTGATAAATTAAAACCTTTTATTGGGCAATTTAGCCGAAAGAATTTTGGTATAAATTATGATATTGGTAACAGTGCGGCGTTAGAATTTGATGCTGATAAAGAGTTCAAAGCATACGGTGATAGAATTTTAAATGTCCATGTTAAGGACCGTGTCTCGGGCGGAAATACAGTCCCGCTTGGCACGGGGAACGCTGATTTTGAGAAAGTTTTTTCTGCTCTTGGGCGAGCCGGTTACAATGGTAATTACATCTTGCAGACCGCAAGGGCACAGGATGGCGACCATGCTGGTGCGCTATGCATTTACCATGATATGGTCATGAAGTGGATTGCACGCCATGAAGCTTGAACTTTTCGGCAAGACAGCACTGGTCACGGGCAGTTCACATGGTATAGGCCGAGCGATCGCGGAAGTGTTATGTGCCGAGGGCTGCCAGGTTGCGGTCAATGCGCGCAATGCGGATAGATTGCAGACTTGTGCCAACGCAATAGGCGCTGACGTGGCTGTAGTTGGAGACGTATCCAATCCTACGGAAGCGCGCCGGATCGTTGACGAAACATTGAGTGTGCTGGGTGGGCTTGACATTCTGATCTGTAATGTCGGTAGCGGCAGTTCCGTCCCCCCAGGTGAAGAAAGTTATGAGGAGTGGCAGCGAGCCTTCGCGCTCAATCTTTGGAGCACCACCAACGCCGTAGAGGCGGCTCGTGAGGCGCTGACGGTATCCCACGGCGTAATTGTTTGTGTGTCGTCCATTTGTGGGCTTGAGGTTGTACCTGGAGCGCCAGTTACCTATTCTGCAGCCAAGGCAGCCCTTCATGCTTATGTGCGTGGAATTGCTCGTCCACTAGGTAAGATGGGTATACGCATCAATGCAGTGGCCCCTGGGAATATTTTGTCTGACGGTT
>Ga0206125_10002452_pt1 | contig 19607 bp, 14 predicted proteins | sample Helgoland_Spring_4_FD_148598 | JGI IMG/M metagenome (GOLD analysis project Ga0206125, IMG submission 148598) | Pelagic subsurface seawater microbial communities from Kabeltonne, Helgoland, North Sea - Helgoland_Spring_Bloom_20160331_1 | ecosystem: Environmental > Aquatic > Marine > Epipelagic ... | reverse complement strand
ATATCATTAAATTTAGGGTCTACTTCATTGTTATTGTTTAAAAATGATTTGATCTTTTTTTTATTTAAATCACCTGATTTTGCGATATCAGTAAATAACTCATAGTAAAAGTCATTTTCAACTAATACAAAATCAGGATTTTTTGATATTGAATTTAAATAAGTATACCTCACAAAAACTTGAATAAATTCATCTGTTTTATTGGTAAAGTCATGGATATTATGAAATTCTAAAAAAATTTTTTCAATTTTTCTGTAACTATCATTCATTTCGTCCAATAGAAAGTCTGCTTCTTCTGTGAACTCATTCGTTAAAGATATTTTGGAAATTAAAATGATTGAATTGATGCTTTTATTTGATTCTAAAAATTCAATAAATAAACCGCTATCTTGAAATATTTTTTTCAAAAAAAGCTCTTGATTGTTAAATTTCTCGAGACCTTCTTTTGAAAAACTATTCAATAGGAGTGTCTTTTCATTAAAATTTATAGTAGCCAAGTAATTTTTTAAATACGAGAAATCTGAGAAAGAATCATTGAACTCATAGTCAATGATATTTTCACTCTTTATTTGACTCTTTTTTTTTGATTTTCTTAAAAATTTTCTGGAATGAGAATTTAATATTTTAATAAACTGATCATATTCTTTCAAAAGAAGATCAAACCCAATATTTTTTGAAGAAAATTCATCAGTCATAATTTGATGAAAAAGGCTTTTTCTTGAATACTTTACAACATCTTTAATTGAAGAATATACGATATAATTATCTTTCTTTTTGGTGGAGTAGTGTTTGTAAAAGGAATGATAAATGTCTTTTTTTAAAGCAATTATTTTTTGAAAATCTTCATATTTATCCCCCAAAATCTTTTTAATAAAAAATAACTGATCATCTTTTGATAACAAGTCATAGATCTTTTCAAAAAAAATAAAATCTTCAAGAATCAGATTTAAAACTTGCTCATTATTTTGAATGATAATATTTTCTTTTTTTAAAAAATGAGTTAATTTTTTTTCTGAATTTAACCACCAAGGGAATAATTTTGAGGATGAGTAATCATTTAAGAAATCATCAAGGGTTCTTTTTTCATTGACAGGATTGATATTTTGAAAAATATGATAAAATTCAATCTCTATGTGTTTTTCGATAAGATTTGCAAGATTTTCAATTTCTTGAATATATATATCACTTAGATTAATTTCAATCTTATCAATTACGATATCTTTTGAGCTATCGAAATGGTTGTATTTATTTAAAATTTTAGAAAGAATGTGATTAAAATCATTTTTAACAATTCTTGAAATTTTGTTAAATATGTATTTGTGATACTTACCATCTTTAATTTCAAAATCAAATTCAACTTTTTTAATCAACATTCTATTATTAATTTTAAATTGATAATAAGAATTGAATTAATTTCAATGACAGGATGTCTATTTTTGATATATCTTTTTTCTTTTTTAACTCTTTCCAATCTGAAAAAATTTCAGAGAGTTCTCTTATATCCTTATAATTTAGAAAGTGTAAGTTAAATTTAATGTTGGCAGGAATATAATTGTCAATAATCTCTCTGATGTATTTTTTAAATTCAATATTTTGAAATCTACTTGGCCATTCTGGAAAAATTATATGAACCTCATTCGAATAATTAAAGTTATCTGGAAAATTATTAATTGTAGAACTTTGAGTATTGATTTCAATTTTTAAGTTTGATTTGATAACATAGTTTTGAATGATCTTTTCAATTTTGGTTTTAGCTTCAATTTTGGTTTTAAAACTTTCATTGCTGATTAAAATTTTATTGTCCATGACATCAAAGACTGAGATGACAAACTTATTGTTATTATCAGAGGATGTATGTATTGAATAATTGGATCTATCTTTAAGAAGGTCCATCAATCCATCACGCATTTCCGATAATTCAACAAAATCATTTACTTTAAAAGATTTAAAAATTAATTCTCGTTTGTCAGTAAATACCGATAGAGAAAACTTATCTGTATTTAGAGGTCTTAATAAAATATTTTCGATCAGATAAAAACCTTCACTTTGAATATTTAAATCTTTTATTTTTAAGATGATATCTTCTATTTTTTTCTCGCAATCAACTTTTTTCTCGGACTGAAAAATTTTAATAGGTTGAATAATCTCCGAAGAATTATACAATAAGATATGATTTGACTCATTATCAATTATTTTGTAAGATTTTTCATTTTTGGCATTCAAAAAAAGATCTTTGAAAAAAGTGTAATTTTTTAAATAAAAATTTACTTTATCATTCTTATAACAATAATCAGGTAGACCAAGGACTTTTATATTGGGTCCATCTTTAATTTTAATATCAACTGTTGACCAAATATATTTTTCTTTAAATTCAACATTATATTGATTAAAATTATATTTTGTTTCAACCTTATTTTCTTTGATGTCTAACAACAACTTAATTCTATTTTCTAATCCAGATGAACTTGTTTTATTGTCATTTTTAGAGAGAAAATCTTCCGCTTTATTTCTTTCATTACCTAACTTGGAAATGTTTTTTAAATAATTGATTTTGCAGTTAATTGCATAAAGTTCACAATCAATTTCTGAAAACTCTGCATTTTCATTACGATATATGTTTTTAAGTAAATCAGAATTAAAAGATTCACCAAATCTTAACAAAAGATGATCTAAGAACTTATTTCTCCTTTTTACATAAGTATGTTCGTTCTCAATTATCTTATCAATTTTAGATTGATACTCAGAAATATTTTTAGATTTTAATATTTCTTCCAATCCCGAAATATCAGTTGGAACTTCAGAAAAATATGTTTTATCAACGCTGTCAATGGAAAAAACATTTCTAATGTTTGCCAATTGAGCGGTATAATTAGACATTAGCTGATCAAATAACAATAAATAGGCTTTCAATTGCTTCATCTGTGCTTTCCTTAATTTTGAAGCCTTTGGATTAAGTTCTTTATCTCTAAGCCCATAAACAGCGGGAAATTCATTAATTATAGAATAATACTTTTTTAACTGTTCTAGGGAAAATCTTCCTTTTAATGTCGTTTTAGTTTTATAATTTTTTAAAATTGAGATGTTGTCACTAGTGGTATTAGAATCATAGATTTGAGAAAAAATTATTCTATCAATGTTATAATTGGTATTGTTACGAATAAAATTTATTTCACTTTCGGAATTTTTTGAAAAATAGGTGTCAATACTTTCTAGAGATGGATATGAATTTTCTGAAAAAGAAATGATTTCGTCATAAATTTTAATTCCATTTTTAAAAATTACAAAATCTTTAATATTGATAACACCTTCAATGTTTCTTATTATTTCAATTATTTCTGAGACATATACTTGGTTCGTTTTATCTTTCAGATTATCCTCGAGGATTATTCCATTTTTTGTTTCAACTCCTTGAAAAATTTTGTCAACACTAATTTCTTTATCTTCAAAATATTCAAAGCCAAATGTTTTGACTTTATCGTTTAATCTTCTTTCAATTTCTATAAATATTTTCGCTAAAATTTCTTCACCTACATAAAAAGAGTCAATAATTATATTTGCCCCAATACTAATGGTATCTTTATTTAAAATTATGATCTTATTCAAATCACTACATAATTTTCTATTTTCAGATAAAATTAATTTGGTTTTATTAATAACATCATTATAAACCTCATCACTTATGTTATCTTTCAGTTGAAGTTTGACATTGAAAAGCCCTTTAATACTAGCTTTATTATCTTTTATTGTTTCTAGCCATACATTGTTTATTTCATCTATGGAATCAATAATTAGTCTTCTAAAATCATTGAAAGTATATGGATTGGATGAAAATATTTTGTTAGGAGGAATGAATAAATTTTTATTTTCAAAATCAAAGTCATCAACCCCTAACATTAACAAGTCTTCAATAGAAAAATTAGATTTATAACCTAAATCTGTAATTGCAAAGCAAAGTTGCTCCAATATTGTAATCCCAGGATCGTGATAATTATAGTCAGTCCACTTTTCACCAGATAAATTTTGGATATGACTAATACCTTCTTTAAGAAGTTCATCAAACCTTTGACTCTCACTAGAATAATTTTCAGTATTTAATGTATTGGGATAATCCATTAATTAGTTGATTAATTTAGAGATGTTGTAATGTATTTTAAAATGATCGTTCGTCTCAGGATTTTTTGGCCATTGACCAGTTTTTACTTCTAAGTTATAGTTGTGCAATGTTCCAGTCCATCTAAATCGAATCACTTTTTTTTTATTAAAAAGTTTTCCTAAAAAACCATAGCCACTCCAATTTGAATTTTGATAATTCTTAATTTTACTACTTGAGCCTGAACCAAAAGTTGAAAGTGCAGTTGCGTGTGAGATTGAATAATATCCCGAATTTACCGACCCAGAGGCATGCGCTATAATTTCAAATGCATTGATCCCATCCAAATTTTCTAAAATTTTATGCCAATTTCCATCGGTAGGGACAGTTCCTGTAGCAAATGTACCTATTCTTGATTTTGAAGCAACTGTTCCGTTGACGTCAAGCTCAAATTTTGGGGTATCTGTATTAATTCCAACTTTATGGTCGTTTTTTATTTTAATTAGTGTTTGTTCATCTTCATTATTAATTGATAAACCTTCAACATTATTATGGTTTGTGTGAACCGTAAAATCTGCCTTTTTTTGAGATTTTTTTCTGAAAAACGAAATGAGTGTTGTGAAAATACCCGTTGGATTAATTCTGAGTCCATTTTTTGGGTCTACACTAATTCCATCATCAATGACATTCATTGATGAATCAATTAAATCAATAAAATGTTTTTCACTAACAACTCCGCCTTTCTTAAAATAATTCTTTAAAGTTTCTTTATTTTTTATAGCCATAAATTTTATTTTATGATGAATTGTAAATTTTTATAATCTTCTTCGTCTGAATTTTTTATTGAATCATTTTTTTCAATTTCATACCCTTTTTCTGAAATAAATGTTTGGTCAATTTCCAAATCGTCAAAGTTGATTGGTTCAGGTTTTTCATATTCAACCCTGTCCAAAATTTTAATTTTATGATTATTTCTAGGGATTATTATTGACTTAATATTACCTGATTCTATAAAGTCATTATCATAATTCTCTGAAGCAGAATCATAAATTTTAATCATTTCTTTCGAATCTTTTTTAAAGTGAATTACAGAAAATCCTGTAACATAATCAACATAATACCTGGTCTTAATAAAATTAAGGATGTCTATGTTATTTATTTTAGAATTAATAACTTCAATTGATTTAGAATTTTTCCATGGACAAATGAATTCAAGAAGATCTTTATTCAATAATTCTATTGCTCTACCGGGGTTAAGATCTTTAAATAAAATACTGCATTTAACCCACATATCCTCAAAGATTGGATTTACAATTTCTACACTAAATTGTGGAGAAATGTAATGACTCAAAAATGAAGATATTTCATTAATTTCAGCAGAACTGAGTTTGACTTCATCGATATGTTGATAATTTTCAATCTTTTTTAAACAAATTATTGACAAAAGATTGTCATCATTGCTTACACATTTTACATAATTTAGATAACTGAATTTGTTTAAAATAAAATTTTCAAAATCTGATTTTGAAACAGGTCTGTTTTTATGTTTGAGCAGATTGCTAATCCTATGATAATATTCAGTATTATTTTCTGATAAATTTATTTTTGGTGAATCAATGGGTTGAGACACAGAAATAATCCCATTTACCTTATTTTCTAAATTTTGAAGTGAATTTGACTTTAGTTGATTTAATCTGAGGTTCTCATTTTCTGGAATCACCTCTGTAACAGATACGGAGTTGGTATATATTGATTTTATTAAACCAAGTTGATCGGCACGATTTTTAGAAATTGCTTTGATATAAAATTCATTTTCATTTAAAATATAACCCTCTGAGTTAAAATCATTTGGTAATAAAATAGAAATGACTCCACTATTTAAAAGGTTGTTTGTTTGATCATTTAAGATATTTTGGTTTGTAAGTAATTTCCATCCATACTTAGATGTGTAATACCATTCTATTTTGGAACTAAAATCATAATATTCATTTTCATTTTTTACAATCTCAAAAAATAAGTCAATATTTCTAATTTTATTGGATGATTTCAAGCCAATAATTAACTCTCCTTCGTTTTTTAAATCATAAAACATTGAATTTTCAATGGATTCCTCAGAAAAAGTTTTTTTAATTCCATAAGGAGAGATATGAAAGAATGAATTATTTTCATCAAAATCATTTTCATTTCTATTTTTTTGATTGAAATACAATGTTGACTCTGCAGAATAGTTAATTGAAATTTCAGAAATTTTTGGAGCAAAAGGTTCATTGATAAAACTTTCTGATATTTCTCCGTTTTTGGAATTGATATTTTTGGAAACATTGGCTGCATAAACTTTTGGATACAATTTGTGACCAAAGGCATGGGTAGGGTTATCTAATTCTATTTTTATGAGCCCTGTTTCATAATCATTTGAAAAATTATTGATGTAATCATTATTGATCTTAAAATTTGGAGAGAGTTGAGTTTTATTTAAGGAAGAAAAATCATGTGTTTTTGTGCTTGTAATTTTATCATCTATTGAATCAAACATTGAAAACATATAATTTTCATTGTCTTCTACGATGTAATTAAAATCACTGAGAATGGACAATTTTAGCTTGAACAACTTATATGAGAAATCTCTACCATAACCTTTATAATACTTCTCTAAATTGAAATTTACTTCATCCAGATTGGTATATTCCCATTTTATATTAAAGTCAATTACTTTTTTATTGAACAATTCTTCACAGCCAATATAAATTTTTGAATTGTACTTAGGAGTAGGTCCAAAAATATCAAACTCACTAGAGTTTTGGATACTTTGTCCATCTCTAAAAATTTTCAAATCTTTGAGATTAGATACACCAGTTGTGATTTTTATTTCTTCAAATTTCATTTTGTTTAAAAATGCATAAGCATTGTAAAATGCATTTTGATTGATATTAAATCGAATCATAGGAGTTTCAACACTCATATGATATTGATGTAATTCATTATTCAAGTTACAAAAAGCAGAATTCGATTTACTGAGTTTTATCAATACAGACACTGTATTGTTACTCCAATCATCAGGAATTAAAATTTCATAATTGTCAATGGTCTCCCATCCTGATTCTCCGGTATATGAAATTAGAAATGAGTTGGAAAAAATCCTGTGAAAGACTTCATCCTCACTCATTTCGGTATTGTTCGAGATATCTATAATTAAATCACCTAAATGTCTCACAGAATCATTGTCAAATACAAAGTCAATTCTGATATCTCTTTTTGATTTGCCTAGTTTTAAAACTGATGATCCTAGTAAAAAACCAATTTCAGCCAAATCCATGTTAATTTCATCGTCAATGATAAAATTTTGATCAACTCCCAAAGCATTGAATAAATTTGAACCTTTATTAAATTTATCAACTTCAGAAATATTTGAGCAGATGGTTTTTGAAAAAACAGAGGCAATGAGTCTATATCTTGAGTTAAAGTCATAAACTGAATTTTTACTCAAAAAAATTGTCATCAAAAAGGAGATTTTAGCATTGTTAAGAGATAAATCGTTATCAAGTTTATATTTAATTGCTGATCCATCATCATATTGTCCTGCAATTATTCTCTGATTTTTTCCAATTCTAGTTTCAACTATGTTATTGTCAATCGAAAAAACAGCAAAGGTTTTGTTAGGCGGAATTTTAATTTTTTCTTGTTCAAGTATCTCTGTGTAGTAATAATCTAAGTGTTTTTTTGTTATTTTATTGATATCTTTTTGAAGATGTTTGTATAATTTTAAAAATGAAAATAACAATCCTATGTGAGGATTGTGATCACTTTTACTTAATGAAATCTCTAATTTTTTTATTGATCTTTTAACTAAATTTTCAACTAGTTTGAAAAGTGAGTTATTAATTAAAATTAATTTTTTAAAAAGTGAATCAACGATTAAGGATTTATCTTTTATTGATATTTCCTCTTTCATACTTGAAAATGAATTTTTCCAAATAGATAAATCAAAATCTAATAGGTTAACTTCATGTGAATCTTTTAATAATTTCTGATGTTTAACTGAGGAAATAATTGCGTTGTAGTCTTTTAGTAATTTAGAAGCATGAACTTTTATCAAAGATTCTATTTCAGAATTTAAATTACTATTTATCAGTCCAATTTTTTTATCAGTGGATCTTTTGAACCAATCATCAAGAGTATTAAAAAAGTATTCAGTGAAGTTTAAATATTTTAACAATATATCAATTTTAGAATTTAAATCATCTGAATTATCATATTGTTTTATGAGTTTTATACTTTTTGATTTTAAGTTTGAAATTTCAAATTTTGAAATTTCAGAAATCAAAAAACTTTCATCATTTGAAAACATACCATAAAAATCTCCACCAACAACATCGTCACCATTGTAGTAACTAATTTCTTTGGAAAGTTGACTTACATAATTTATCAATTCAGAAATTGATCGATCATCAATATTTATCAACTCAGGGTTTAGTATGTTTTTGTTATGATTCATTTATTTGATATGTGTTCCCTCATTAATGTAATATGGAAATACTATATTATCACGAATATTAGTTGAAATTACATTATAATCAAACTTTATTTCGATGTAACCATTATTTAAATCTAACTTATGAATGGCTAATTTAATAACTGAGATTCTAGGTTCTATATTTCCGATACTGGTAGTCATTTCAAAAATTAATGATTGAATGATATTATTACTAATTTTTTCAAATTGTTTTTCATGAATTACACATCCGTATTTTGGCCTCATGATTCTTTCTCCAACCATTGTGTTAAAATAAATATTTAAACTTTGTTTGATATCTTCTTCATCAGAAACCATTGATATGTTTCCTGTGTTGATATTAAATTGTGGTGGGAAGCTCCAACCAATTCCTAAAAAAGATTTTTTGACCATGATTTTATCCTATTATAACATTTGCACTTCCTACAGCAATACTTCCTCCATGTGCTGTTTGATCTCCCATTCTTGCAGCAGGTTTTCCACATATCATTACTGATGAAGAACCACCAGTAATGGTATCAGGTGGTCCTACACATGTGCAGGAATCTCCTAGAACAGCAGCTGGCAACCCTCCAATTAATACAGTTGGTGCTCCAGGACCAATTATTGGCCCTCCAACATGAGGAATTGGTGGTGTTCCTGGTGTTTGCATTGGACATTGGTGAAAGTCTGATATTCTTGCTGCTGCTGGCATAATTTAATTAATTTGAACCATTGAACCTTTTACTGTTGTGATTGCTGATGAACTTATTTCTGTACCAGCTGAACCTTTAGCTGAGAATTTAACCTTTGCATCATTCTGAATATTTGCCCCATTAATAGAAACATCTGAATCTGAATTCAATTCGATTCCAGAGAAAGCTTTTAAGGTTATTTTTGATGAGGAATCTATGGTAATATTTGAATTACTTTTTAAATCGATTCCTCCTCCTGAAATAGAAATCTCATTTTTATTGACATCCTTGATTTTAATTTCTGAATTTTGTTCATCCAAAACAATTTCGTTTCCTTTTTCAGTTGAAATACTTAATTTCTCATTTTCTTCATCAAATTCTATTTTCATCTTATTGTTTGAAACAATTGCCTTGTAACTATTTGTATTTTTAAATTCTTGATATGGTTTGTGTTGATTTGTATATAAACTTCCTAATACAACGGGTTGTGTTGGGTTTTCAGACATGAATGAAACAATGACCTGTGTGCCAATTTCTGGTAAGAAGAAAAAACCTGATTCTTCTGAAACATAGGTATGGGATAACTTTGCCCAAATTCCATTTTCAAAAATATTATCCCAAATATTGTTATTTATCGATTTTAATTCAGGAATCACTACTTTAACCCTATATTGATTTTTTGGATCTGTTTCAATGTCAGAAATCTTTCCAATGTGAAGCCCCGATATTTTATTCACATTGGTGATTTTTTTTAGTTTATTAACTTTAGAATATGAATCTTTGATTCCAAATGATATTTGAGTCGTCATTTCGCCCTCAGAGACTAGGTGATTTACTGAACTAACATAAACATCTCCATCAAATTTTTTTCCAAAACCTTCAAAAGAAACAACCGAATCAATATCTAAAGTTGGGACACCTCTAAAACTAGACTCACCAAAAATTCTATTTAAGCGTAATAATTTTAATTTTGAAAAACCGATATTATCAATTTCATTATACGAAAGATCATATGTGTAGTCCAGAACAACTTCATCGGGCGAGAAATAGTTTAAATCAGATGTGTTCAGATTATCAGTAGAAATCATTTTATTTTTTGGCTCACTAGCTTCCTTTGTAATTTTTTCACTGTTAAAGCTATCTATTGAGTTAACAATCAATTTCTTAATTTGGTTTTCAGATTGTTGTTTGGCATGAAAACTATATGTAGTTCCACCATTTGAAATAGTCAGTTCAGATGATTTTTCACATGAAGGGTTAGTGAAATTCAAATAATTATTGGTATTGACAATCACCATTCCATTCATAGACGCTCTTTCCAAAATAAATTCCCAATCATTGTTATTGTATTTCGGAAAAAAATCATGAGAAAGATTGACCTCTTGAATGTTAGATTCCAGACCATTGATATTATTGACTAAATTTTTAATAATGTCTGATTCCATCATATCCTCATATATTTCATTCGTATATGAATTTGTTAATTTTATGGCTTTATCCACACATTCAACTTTTAAAAGACTTTTTTCTGGATCATTCTGATATCCATTCAATAAATGGATAGAATTAGATTCTATAACACCTTCAAAAACCTTTGAGTTATCTTGTTCATATCCAATTTTAATGACGATTTCATTTCCAACATCAAAAATAGAGTCTTCAATTTCAGGAAACTCATTTTTATGTCGATCACCTCCATAAATTTCTATAGATGCTCTACTTATTTTATTAATTTCTTTTTTCGTTAAGATTTTATTAATTCTATACTTTTGATTTAATTTACTGCCATTAATTAAAACATCGAACGAAGCTTTCTTGTTTAAAGAATCTTTGGGTCTATTTAAATTATTTGACATTATCTATTTTTTTAAAGGAGGCAAAATTAGTTGATTTCCATTTTTCAATTCTCTTACAGATGCCAACCCATTCGCTTCAGCTATTTTGATGTAATAAAATTTGTCATCGTAATGATCTAAACTGAATTTAACCAAATTATCTTTATCTTTAATTAAAGGCATTCTTGTAATATCAGGACTCCTGAATGTTCTATCGCTAAAGGGATTATCCACCTCAGTTACAGTTAAATTTACTACTGCTCTTAAAGCATCCCCATTTCTATCAAAAAACGTATAATCATATTTTAATGCAGTTACCTGACCATAATTAAAATTGGTGAATGTATTACCCCAAGTCAAGTGAACATATGGGTTTTTGTGCGTCTCATCATTTGGTATTACACAGATAGTTTGAAGTTTATTAATGCAATCTTTAATATTATTCCCATCGATTGAGTTATCGACTACACCTGTACTATCCAAAGTAAATTTGAAAGTGATTTTTGCTGGTTGAAAAGTTGCAGTTGTAGTTGATTTACTTTTTCCATCCGCATCCTTACTCTCCTTAAGATTATCTGTAGATTTTGTAACAGAAATTGAAACAGGATTCAACTGTAATGCGAAATTTTTAAAAGGAACACCGCCATCAGTATCAGTGTAGGCGTTTATTACTAGTTTATTCATAATTTTGAATCAAGTTCTATTTTTTTTAAGACACCATCTGTACACTCATCAATGAGGTGTTTTTTTTGCTCTTTTGATAGTGCAAATTTATACCTAGAAAGATATTCTTCTATTCGATCATTAATTATCTTTATAACCTCCTGATCGGCTGCATCAAACTCTCCATTTACCCTTCCTTTTATTATTAATTGTTGAATTTCTACCATAAATTTTTTTTAACTATTAAACACCGATACTATCAGGAGTTTCAACTAAATCTCTTGTTCTTGTATACTTACTGAAACTCAGTGTAATCGTTTCAATTAAAACTTCAGACTTTTGAGAATTTAATTCCCCTAAGGTTACTGAAGTTGGATAGGCATTGAACAATGTGATAGTTTCAACTGTAACTCTTTGACGATTTTTATTAAAATCTTTTACATGTATTTGAATTTTTGCAGTTTCAATTCTATTGGTATTTAACCATCCAAGTGTTTCAAACCAATATTGTAAATAAGCAGGATACCTGTTATCACCAAAATTTCTTAGAACCCCTCTTTTAAAAGTAGCGTCTTTGTAAGAAAAATGACTTGGTAAATGATATTCGCTTTCATAATCACCGCCATCTTGAATTTTTTCTGTTTTGGTTGATCTTGAAATACCACTTATTGACTGGAAAGCTGCATTATATTCCTTTTTATCAATTAAAAAAACAACATCAAATTTATATCCTAAAATAGGGTATTCATCAAATGGTTTTAAGCTCCCTGTAACAATTGGACCTTTTTGAAGTTTTGTTGCAAATTTCTTTTTTACAGTTTTCTTTCTAGAAAGAGATGCTCTTCTCAACAAGCTTCGAAATCTACCTGAAAACTTTTTCGCTATGAAAGATTTTCTTCTAGAGCTTCTTCCTCTAGAACTCCTTTTTCTTGAGCTACCTCTAATAGGTTTTCTTTTGGTTCTTTTTCTAAAACTTTTTCTTCTTCTTCTACTAGACATAAAAAATTACAAATGATAAAAAATCAAAAATTTAATACCAAGACTGTTTAAAAATCAAATATTATTATTATTTAATAAATATCGATTTTTTTATTTATAAATTCAATAAAAATTTAATAATAAATGACTTTTAGTTAAAATTTACTATGTTAAAAGTGTTTTTTTTTTTAATTTAACGCTATTGATACAATAAAACTCAAAACTTGTAATTTAATTGAAAAAATCACAGTTAAAATTAAAAGGGTTAAAACCATACGAAATTTATGATTCTGATCAATTCATCGGTAGAAATAAGTCTATTGAAACTGCTTTAGAAATCTTAAAAAAAACTAGGATATTAACTGTTAATGGACCAGAAGGTAATGGTAAAAGTTCCTTTATAAATGCTGGAATACTAAAAAGAATTTTAGCTGGTTTTCCTGGGAAGTCTGGAAGAAATTGGAGTGTATGTTCAATGAGACCAGGAATTTCTCCAATCAATAATTTATGTAAGGCACTTTCAACAAATAATCAGTTGTATTTAAATTCAAAACCAAATTCATCTGATTATGAGGATTATACTAGAGTAATTAAAGAAAAAAATAGCTATGGCTTAGTTGAAATTTATAAAGAATCTGAAATTTTTGAGAAAAAAAACCTTCTTATCATTATTGATCAAGTTGAAGATTTATTTAAGTATTCAAAAATATTTAACAGTGAATTATCCTCTGAAGATGATTTGTTAATTGATCTTATATACAAGTCTGTTAAAAATCAATCATGCTCCATATATTTTATTTTGAGTATTCAATCAATTTATTTCTCAAAATTGAATATTTATGGAAAATTCTCGGAACTTCTAAGTATCAGTCAATTCAATTTACCCAACATTCATCTGAAAAACTTTTTTTCAGAGATAAAAAATAAAATCAATTTTCAGATTTCAGAAACTGTTTTTGAAAAAATCAAATTACAAGTTACAGAAAATCCTTCTTATTTAACCAATTTCCAATTCCTTCTGAAAAAATTTAATGATTTAGAATTTTCAAAAGAGATGATTTTGAGTGATGAGCTTTATAAAGAAAATGGGGGAGTTAAAAATATAATCAATCATTCATTGGATGAATATTTCAAAAATCAAGACAAACAAACAAAATCGTCAATTGAGTTTATATTAAGATCATTGATACATTCAGACATAGAAAATGAAAAAAACTTTTATCAAAAATTCAAATATATAAGAGAGTATTGTAATTTATCTCAAGAGGATTTAACTGCTTTATTATTAAAAATTAATAATGAATTTGGTCAAATATTTGACATTGTCACCGAAAATATTTCAGAAATTAAATCCAAATTGAATTACAAAATTCATGATGATGATATTATTATTCTTAAGTACTCTAAAAGTTTAAACTGGCATAAATTTAAATCATTACAAAAAGAAGAAAATTCGCTTTATGGTTCTTTTGAAAAATTACAAAATATAATTGATGAAAATAAGGAAATTGAAAGTGAAGATATAGAAAATGGCATTAATTTGATGTCTAAACCAAATGTCAATGATCAATGGTCAAAAAAATATGACTTCAATTTTCAATCAATCAATCAATATTTAATCAGTCAAAAGCAAGAAAAACAAAAACGATTAGACATTATAAATGCACAAATTGAAAGAACCAAAAAAAGAAAAAAATATACAAATTTTGTTTTACTATTAGTTGCAGTTTTAGTATCTATAGTTATAGTTTTTGGAAGTTATGATTATTATGAAATGCATCAAGAAGAACGTGATCTTAAAGAAAAAGAAATGATCATCATGGAACTTGAACAAGACAAAGATTCACTTAAAAAATATTCTGATGGACTTTTAATAGAAATCGAAAAAGATAAAGATTCACTGGATTCTGCAAGACAAATTATTAAGTCTAGAGAAGATTCGCTTTTAGAAAAAAATAAAAAAATAGTTTCTAGTCAATTAAAAATCTCCAAACAAAGACAGGAAATATTAAATAAAATTAATTTAATTGACATCGCAAATGATGAATTAGACATCAATCAAAAATTCATCAAGCTAACAAAAGGAGAAATTAAATTAATTAATGATATTAAAAATCTCACCAAAGAAACCAAGCTCTTAGGAAATAATGATAAAGATAAAATTTTAATTTCTGCTAAAAGAAGCCTCTCTCTTTATGAGAGTTATTACAAACTTCAAAAGTTAAAAGATAGTTTAATTAAAACCCACGAAAATGATTTAAAATCATTGAAGGAGCTTACTTTAGCGACAGTGAGAAATGATATCAATAATCTAAGAAAATTAGCTAATAATGTCATTTCAAAAATTAATGGTGTTAATAATATCACGGAAGTTGAGGATTTTAATTTATTAAAAGAATTAAACAAGGGAAAGAATAATCAGCTAAATAAAATTTTAATTACACCAGAAAATAGAATTTTTTCAGCAGGTAAGTCTAAAAAGATTTATTATTCCAATGAAATTGATAAAGAGTTGGAAAATCTCACTTTTTCAGAATATAATCTTCATTCAGAAATTACTTCAATTGAATATATTACTTCAGATGTATTATTTGCAGGTTTATCAAATGGAGAAATTTGGTATTTAAGCATTGATGAAAAAATAAAAACAAAAATATTCCCTGAGAAAAAACATAAAAATTCTCAACCAATATCTTCTTTACTCTACCTCAATCAAAAAATATATTCTTTATCAGAAAATTTATTAATTGAATATGATTTAAATACAAGAGTACTGACGGAAGTCATAATAGGGGAGGATAATAAACACAAATTAGTTGAATTTACCTTTGATGATAGAAATAATCTATATATTTTGACTGACGAGGGTAATATCATTGAATATGATATCTACAAAAAAGCTCATAGGCAAATTTTCAGAAGCACAAATGATATTTTATCATATAATGATAAAGTAACGAAGGTTGAATTTTTTAAAAATAAATTTGTTTTTTCTACCCTTAATGGATGGATTTATATATTTGACCAGCAATACGGAGAGTTAAAATTCAAGCAAAGAATACTTGCTCATAATTCTGAAATAGTTTCTTTATACTTCGATAAAGAATTAAATAAATTGTTTTCATCCTCTTCTCAAGGTACTTTTTCCATCATAGACATGAATTTTGATCAAAATACCCCTCAGTCTAGAATAGATATAGACTTTGGAGTCAATAGTATTATCACCGATGTGAAAAGTTTTAATATTAAAAATAAAACATTCATTATCATGAGTAATTCTAAAGGAAATTTATCTTTGTTAGGTCTTGAATTGGATGAAGTTTACAATTATATCAGGAAATTTATCAATAATTAAAAACTCTTGTTATTGAACTATATAATTCTTTCTAACCCAAATGGAGGTTTACAAAATCTTTTGTTCCTGAATATTATTGTTGAGAATATCAAAAAACTTATCACTATTGAAGATGAAATTACTTTGATTTTATGGGGTACAAAACTAGAAGAGAATATATATTTTAAAAAAGAGAATTTTAAATCTTTAATTAATATAAAGGGAATTAAAAACCATTATAAAGTTATTAAAAAAATAAACAAAGACGATTCAAAAAAAATAGTAATTGACCTGTCTGAATCATTTTTAGGTAGATTTTACAATTTTCTCATACGAAAAAATAAGTTTTTTTTTCATGTAATCAATAACAAAGCCAATATTGGGAATGAAAAAAAAATAATTAACTTATTTAAGAATTTATCTGAAAATTTAAATCTTAAAATTAAACCTATACTATCACCAACAGAGTATCTAAAAAGTAAAGAATTAAAAAAATCAATTGACTATTTAAATTGGACTTTCAAAAGTTCAGGTCTTAAAAATATAAACAAAATCAGATTTGTATATGTTCTTTTTAAATCAGATAATCCTGAGGATTATCTGGAACAAATGAGAGTTTTATTTCAATGTTTAAATGAAAAAATTAACCTTAAAATAATCATTACTTTTCAAAACAATCAAATAAAAATCGATCAATTTATAGACAAACTTGAAGAAAAAATAAGAGATAAAATAATCGGTCGAGAATTCTGGAATTGTGATAAAAATTTCATCGCTAATTTAATTTTATATTCTAGGTTTGTATTCACAGATGATAAAGTATATAAATTTTATTCTGAGAAAAGAGACAAATATTCAATTTTATTGGAAAAGGTTGAAAATAATTCCAAAACAAATGAGAATGATATATTAAGAAATAGAATAAATTCTCTAATCAAGAATTGTTAAACAACAATTTTTAAACCCTCATGTGCAAAAACGATAGTTTCAATTGCGGCTTCTGATGATGTAGAATTCATGTCTGTTGGAGTAACCTGAATAGGAAAGGCATTTTTAAGTTCCCAAGTCATTTCAGGATCACCTTCTTGATTTAATAATCTGATGACAACTGTCGATCTTTGATAGGTATTCAAATTAATACCCTTGATCCAATTGTAAAATTCATTATCTTCTGTAAAAACACCTTTTTTAAGAGTAACGTCTGAGTATTTTATCATACTTGGCATGTTTATAGTACCATTTCTACTATTACTATGCCTATACTCAACAGCCTCAGTGGAAATATCTAAACCACTAACTTCTTGAAAAGGTAAATCTGTAAAATCACCGATATCAACAGAAAAATAAAATTTAGGTAATGGCCAATAATTATCTTGTTCACTACCAGATCCAGGTGTTGGTGATGCCATATGATATTTATATTTACATAAAGAACATAAAACCTAATAGTTTTATGTTCTTAATGATGATAAGAAAATAGTTACAATACTACTTCAAGTCCTTCGTGAGCAAATACGATTGTTTCAATAGCAGCTTCAGAAGCAGTTGAATTCAAATCAGTTGGAGTTACTTGCAGTGGAAAAGCGTTGTTTAGTTGCCATGTAACCTCAGGTTCACCTTCTTCATTGAGAAGTCTTATTACAACAGTAAGTCTTTGATAAGTATTTAAACTTATACCACTTATCCAATTGTAAAACTCATTATCGTCAGTAAAAACTCCCTTTTTTAAGGTAACATCTGCATATTTAAGCATTCCAGGCATCTTGATAGCTGAAAATGCTGGACTATTTCCATGTCTGTATTCAACTGCTTCAGTTGAAATATCTAAACCACTAACTTCCTGGAAGGGTAAATCTGTAAAATCACCTATGTCAACCGAAAAATAAAATTTGGGTAAGGGCCAATATTGATCTTGAGCTTCTCCGGTTCCTGCTGTTGGTGTTGCCATAATTTAATGTTTTATTAGTTAATGTTATATTATTTTTAAGATTCTTGTTGTTTTTGTTCAAATGTTAAAACAATGAATTCTGCTGGTCTGACAATTGCTACTTTAACAGTCATTTTTAAAACACCATCCAAAATATCATTGGCTGTCATAGTTGAACCTAAACCTATTTCTATTTCAAAAGCTTCACTTGTACTTGATCCCACTAGAAGTCCTCCAATCCACTGATTGTTTAGGAAGTTACTCACTGTGGCTCTTAAAGTTGACCAAGTTGTAGAATTGTTTGGTGAAAAAACAAATGCTTCAGCTGCAGATTTAATACTTTGTTCTAAGAATGTCATAGTTCTTCTAACACTGATGTATCTCCAATCTTGAGAATTACCATCCAAAGTTCTAGCTCCCCATACTAAAGTTCCTTTTCCTGTAAAGCTTCGAATTGCATTCACAGCTTTACCATTTAATGGAACATTCATATCCTCTTGATCATCAGAATTAATATTAACACATGGAGATATTACAGAACCTAGACTGATATTTGCCGGAGCTTTTCCGACGTTAAATGCACCATCAACCATAGAATACGCACCAGCCATAGCAGAACTAGGTGGCATGACATTTAATGAATCTAAAATTTGAGCAAGTATTAAATTATACGTAGAGCTAACAGATGATAAAATCGTATGTGTTGATGCTAGATCACTATTTTCTGGATCAATAATTTTTGCAATTTCTGATTTTATGGCTTCAGCTTTGGCTTCAGAAATTTTATTAGCTTCTAGATTTGAATCAACTTCAGAATTTAAAATTTCAGAAAGTGCATCAGGATTACTAATTCTAGAATAGTTAACTTCTGATGACGAAATTACATTGGTGTTAACAAATGGGTAATAAGCTGCTCCCCAAGAAAGATGATTTGAACCGATACCTTCTCTAAACTTAGTAATCACGTCATCATCACTATGAGTTCTGTCCACAGTTCCATTGTAAACATCTAGAATAGCAAATCTATTTTTCATTTTGTGTCCACAGTGAGCTAACATCTCAGCTTGAGTCGAGTAACAATCAGCTTCTGACATTAAGACTGCATCAGGAACTACCAAAATAGTGGGTTCTAGATGCTTTTCTAATGCAACGATTCCTCCATTATTTTTTTTGTCTGATAATTTTTTTGGAGAAACTTTGTCTCCATAACCCCCAACGGATACAATGTAACACTCCGATCCACCATTGTTAAAAAACAATCTCATTGAATCATACATCATAAATCTAGTTGATTTTACCATTCTAAGATTGAAGGTTGCTCCTTCCTCTGAACTAATTTCAAATTTAGTTTCTGAAGGGCCCCCAAATAAATCATTGTACTCAGAAAAAGAAGTTATTCGAGTGGGAACATTGGTTAAGTTTTTACTCCCCCTTGCAGCTTTTTCAGTATAACCTACAAAAGCGGGTAAAGCTGTTGGAACAGAAACTACTGTATTCCCAAAGGCGCTTTTTTCTTCAATGTAAACACCCGGTGTTGCTAATTTTGTTGCCATAGTTTTTGTAATTTAAATTTTCTTGTGTTTAATATTTTTTCTT
>Ga0206125_10002447_pt1 | contig 19633 bp, 12 predicted proteins | sample Helgoland_Spring_4_FD_148598 | JGI IMG/M metagenome (GOLD analysis project Ga0206125, IMG submission 148598) | Pelagic subsurface seawater microbial communities from Kabeltonne, Helgoland, North Sea - Helgoland_Spring_Bloom_20160331_1 | ecosystem: Environmental > Aquatic > Marine > Epipelagic ... | reverse complement strand
TTAAGTTCGATTTATAAATTTAAGGCCCCGTGGCGCAACTGATACTATAGGGTATGTAGTCGCACCACTCGGCAAAAAATGGCCCCGTGGCGCAACTGAATAGCGCATCAGATTTCGGCTCTGAGGGTTACAGGTTTGAATCCTGTCGGGGTCACTAAGAAAGAAAAGCTCAACACTTTGTGTTGGGCTTTTTACATTTTCAGCATATTGAAAGTTTACTTTCATAAGTGCTTACAAATGTAAAAAGAGCCTGTAAGGCCGGTTTTTCTTTCGGAATTCGGACGCAATCAGGTTCACGAAGTAATCCTGTATTGATCTTTCCTTCGCGTATACGAACTTGGCGTTCTACGCTCAGTCTTCGATCGCTCATAAATCGCGATCTCTTTGTCGGGGTCACGAGTAAAAGAGCTTCCCTTTTGAGAGGCTTTTTTGTTTAGGTACTTTCAATGGATGAAAACCTGGTTTGACCTGAGCATCAAGGATGCGAAAGCACCGACCGAAGAGAGGTAATCCTGTCGTTCCTGTCTATGAAGTCAAGTAGTTCGTCTATTATTTGTATTGTTATAGTTTTTGTATATTTAAGTAACTAAATTATATGTTTATGGAAGAAAGTCAACCAGAAGAAAAAACGAATGAAGAAAATAAAAATATTGGCTTGTTTGGAGGTCCTAAGGTTCCAGAAAAACCTAAAACGACAGAAGAACTAATCGCGGATACAAATAAAAAAGTGAATATAATTTTGTTTATTATTGTCGCTGAAATAGTTATCGGTTTTTTAGTTTATCAAAATGCTGTCAATTCCATTTAAACAATTACTCCGTCTTTCATAGTTCGTTTCTATGAAGTCCAGTAGTTCGTCTATTATTTGTATTGTCATTCGTGTTTTAAAACTGACCGCTTACGCGGCAATAAATTGTTAAATAGCTGAATTGATAAATAGTTAAAAAGCACGAACAGCGCGAACATAGGTGTCGTTGTCCTTATTGGAGTCGTCCTGGTAACCATCGTAGAAATCCTGCCCCCACGCAATGCCGTCATCGTACTCCGTAGAACTCCAATAGTAGCCACTAGCAAAACCGCCAATTTTCGCCTTGTTTTCATATAAAATATTTAATTCTTCATCCGTAGGCAATCTCCATCCATCTCCTAAATCAGCACAAGCTTTTTTAGCATCTTCCCAACTCATCTCACCCAAATCTTCGGTCATCACTTCTAAATCACCGATTTTAACAGTTGATTTAGCTTGTTTTTCTTTTGTAACATCTCCAGAAGCATCACCACAACTAACCATTAAACCAACCAACATAAACACGAATAGATATTTCATAGCTTAATTTTAGACCAAGTTAATAAATTCAATAACCAAAATCCAAAGGTTCATCTTTAGACAGAATATTAATTCGTACTTTTCTACCTTTATCAAAAATCTTAAACTATTAATTATGAAAAATGTATGTTGTTTCTTGTTTGTTCTATTCTTTGTTTCAGGTATAAGTATTGCTCAGAAAATCGAGTGTGAGGGACCAGATTGTAAAGCTCCACTGTGCAAAGACATGGAGGGCATTGAATATAGTGAACATAGTGATGGGATGACCGATAAAGATAAAAAGAAGCGAAAGAAAAGTGGATACAGTAAAAACTTCTATCAAGGGGAACCATTTACTGGAACCATTTATAAGTGTCCACAGTATTTAGGAGGTAGAATAATAAATGTACAAAGCTGGAAAGATGGTGAGAGGGATGGATTTTCTAAGACATGGTATGATAATGGTCGATTAGAAAGAATATCATTCTTTAAGGGAGGTAAATCTGAAGGTACAGGACTTAGTTATTACGAAAATGGATATTTGAAGAGTAGTGATGATTATGTTGATGGTTTAAGAGAGGGGTTTCTTATTAAATATGACGATCAAGGTAATATGATAGAGAAAATAGAGTATAGCAAAGGAAAAAAAGTGACTCCTTAATGAATTTCACATATTATACTACAGGTGCAAATATTAATATGATTGGAGTAGAGATACGTGATTAAATCTTATTTAACTCCTTAAAAACATAAATCCAATCCAAAAACCCAAAGGTTCATCTTTAGTTGATTGAACATCCATTAAAAAAGCCACTCGTTAAAGTGGCTCTAACTTCTTATTAGAGTTTTTCTGTATTCTCAATCAATACTCATACGCTAACGAACGATTATAAATCCCGAACAAGCCTAGCATTTGGTATTTCGGCTTCATCATTGGTGTATTGGTATCCATTACCGAAAAATTGTACCCACGCATCGTTTTGGGCACCCTCTTGTTCAGAGCTCCAATATTCGTAATTGTCAAATCCTCCAATAGTTTCTTTGTTTTTATACAAGAAATTTAATTCCTCTTTTGTTGGCAAACGCCATCCATTTCCCAGCTCTGCACATTTTTGATTTACTTCATCCCATTCCATTTGACCCAAATCTTCAGCCATAATTTCCAGGTTTTCGATTTTCACCGTGGCGTACTCTTTCGATTCATTCTCAGCGATTTTTTGATCACCTGATGCATTGGGTTCTTCTACTAGGTCTGTTGTATCAGCTTTGTTTTCTGAGGACGCTTCTGCTGTTGCACCGTCACAACCAACCAACCCCACTATCAAAAACACGAATAGATATTTCATAGTATAATTTTTCTCTAAGTTAATAAATTCAAAAGCTTAAATCCAAAGGTTCATTATTGGAAGATTGAACATCGATTAAAAAAGATATACTTTTGAGCACTTAAGCAAGGAATTAGACAGACTCAAAGTGACGGTAAACATTGAAACAGTATATGAAGATGAATCTATAATAGCGGTGAATAAACCGAACAATATTCTGGTTTACGCATCTTATTTTGCGCGAAACATCAAAGAGGATGATTTACTTACTTTACTCAAAGAGCAGATGGGGCAAAACCTATATCCCATACATCGCTTAGATCGAAAAACATCGGGGATTCTACTTTTAGCCAAAGAAAAAGAATTCGTTAAAGACTATCAGCAACAATTTGAAAAGAACTTGGTACAGAAACAGTATTACGCTGTAGTTCGTGGGTTTTCTCAAGCAAAAGGCATCATTGATACGCCCACAAAAAACGCTGAAACAGGCACCTATAAAGAAGCACTCACTGAATATAAGACACTCGAAACCATTGAACTCGATATTCCCGTTCATCCTTATGAAAAGTCAAGATACAGCTTAGTAAAATTTACCCCAAAAACGGGAAGGATGCACCAGCTTCGCATTCACGCCAACAAAATAAGTCATCCCATCGTCGGGGATTATCAGTACGGAGATCGATTCCATAATCGAATGTTTGAAAATGAATTCAATTGGAAAAACATGTTTTTGCACGCAGGAGAATTATCTATTGAACACCCAAACACGAATAAAAAACTCACCCTAATTAGCCGTTTCCCTAAAGATTGGAATGCGCTTTTTGAAAGATTTAATTGGGAAACCCCAAAATAGATTATAGCGACACGGTTTCTATTTCAATGCTATTTGATTGCCATCGCGTATCTCTACCGAAATTTTCATTTTCTTTTGAATGACTTTAAAATGATGCTCTTCGTCAGGGGAGATTAAGCTGATGGCTTCCCCACTTGCTTCTGCTCTTCCTGTTCTTCCGATACGGTGAACATAATCTTTAGGGGAACGCGGCAACTCATAATTAATGACATGCGGCAAAAATTCAATGTCAATTCCTCTCGCCAATAAATCTGTGGCGACGAGTGCCCTTAATTTACCTGATTTGAATTCCTCTAATGCTTTTGTTCTTGCATGCTGACTTTTTTTTCCGTGAATAGACCTGGCGTCAATGCCATTTTTGTGAAGCTTGTCTGCAACATGAGTGGCTTTGTAGGTTGATGCTGTAAAGATCAAAACCTGTTTCATATTTTCACTTTTAATCAAGTGTCTTAAAAACGGTCCTTTCTTTTCTTCAGAAATGGCATACGCCAATTGACGAATTTGATCAAGATTCTTCTCCTTGGGAGCGACATTAATAAGCTCTGGATCTCGAAGTAAGATTTGGTGAATTTCTTCTACTTTTTCATTTAAAGTGGCCGAAAAAAGAAGGTTTTGGCGTTTCTTGGGAAGCAACGCAAAGATTTGATTCATCTCGTCTTGAAATCCTAAGTTCAGTAGCTTATCTGCCTCATCAAGGACGAGTGTTTGCAGCTTGTCAAAATGAACGGCATTGGAATTTACCAAATCCAATAAACGCCCTGGAGTGGCGACCAATACAGATACACCAAAAAGAGCCTTCATTTGGGGATTTATAGAAACCCCACCATAAATGGCCATGGTCTTTACAGTATTCGAAATCCCTCTTTCGAATAGATTAAAAACATCTTTAACCTGCTCAGCCAGCTCCCTTGTCGGCACGAGTACAAGAACATCAACTTGTCGGTCTTTCGCTCTTTGCTTGTGGTTCAGTGTACTTAGAATGGGCAATACATAGCTTGCCGTCTTTCCTGAACCTGTTTGTGCAATTCCAAGCACATCCTTTCCCTTCAACACCATCGGGATGGCCTCTTTTTGAATAGGGTATGGGCTTTTATAATTTTCTTTATCAAGAAGCTCAAGTAAGGATTTGGGAAGGCCCAGGTTGTCAAAGGTCATATTTCGGTGTTGCTATTAATCCGTTCAAAGATAACGAGTATTTAATGACCACGTATGGATACCTTTGAATTCAATCACACAAGTTTTTCTATTTCACTGCAAGCAAACGTTTATCAAAACTATATATATTATTGCTTTTATCGATTTGCGTTAATGAACGGTTTTATTGTTATTTGTTTGTTGTTTAGAGAATTAACTTTTAAATTGTAGAGACTATTATTAATTATCAAACTAATAAACTCTTTTCAATGACGAATCTAGACTTTTTCAAAGCCAGTATGGCCAATGAACTCAAGGCAACTTATGACATTATTGCTGCATTACCTGCAGACAAAATGGGTTACAAACCACATGAAAACAGCAGAACAGCCTATGAAATAGCGGAGCACATTATTGCTCATGCTTGTGATTTTAAAGTGGCTCTTACGGAGTCGGCTTGTGATGAATTATTTACCCATGCCTATGATGGGCCTTTGGATGGTGCCGATCATTTAAAAAAGTATTGGGATAACGCCATGGACATATTAAATAATATGGATGAAAATGAATGGAACATTGAACAAGTCGAATTGTTGGTGCATGGCCAGTCTTTCATGAAAATGCCGAGAGCCAATTTGATGTGGATGTTTTTGTTTGATGTGATTCACCATCGCGGACAATTAAGCACTTACATCCGTCCTATGGGAGGAAAAAACCCTGCCGTTTACGGATTCAGCTACGATACCTTAAACGCAGGATAATCGGATCTTAAAACTTCATATTATTGATTAATTTTATGGTATGAAATTTATATTACTCTTTGCTTTTTTATATGCTACTGCTGCCTTTGGACAGTTGCAAGAATATAATGCACAACGCTACGAAACGGATAAAAAATTGATGATTGGTTTGGGGAGCTGGGCAAGCTTGAACATTGTGGGAAGCGGTGTAGCTTGGGCAACTGCTCAAAATGAGGAAATGAAGAACTTTCATCAGATGAATGTGATGTGGAATGTTGTCAATTTGGGTCTTGCGATTCCCGGATTCATCAAAGCGAAAAACGGTAAAAAAGAATTGACGTTCTTTCAAACCATGGAAGAGCAACGCAAAACGGAAACCATTTTTTTAATCAACTCAGGGATTGACATAGCTTATATGTCTGCGGGCCTCCTACTGCGTTCAAAAGCCAGTTCAGCTCTTGAAAAGGAAGACCAATTCAGAGGCTATGGAAATAGCTTATTGGTACAAGGCGGGTTTTTATTGCTATTTGATTGGATTGCTTATAACATACACCGTAAACACTCAAAAAATGAACTTTCTCCTTTGATCAGAAGTCTTGATGTAAGCGATAACGGTTTAGGAATCAAGTTCAATTTAAATGCACTTTGTAGTAAACAGCCTACGCTTTATTAAGCACTAATCCTTACTGATTTTTGTGAATCGATAGGTATGGGTGTGGGTACTTTCGGTAATGGATATAAAATAATTCCCGGTTCTAAGCTGTGAGATGTCGATTATCTTTAATTCATCCATCGAAAAGGATTGATGCACGAGTTTTCCTATTTGATCTCTAATCACAATATTGCATAAAGAGCCCGGAGCATTTGTTGATACATACAAATGGTTTTGAGCAGGATTAGGATAGATTGATACCTGTGAATCAACAAGACCTGTAACAGAGCCAATCCCAAAAGAAACAGGATCAGATAATGAAGAGCAGCCATTGGCAGAAGTAAGCTCAACCGAGTAATTTCCGGAAGTCTCAGGAACATAATATTGCAGATTGGCATCAGGAATAAGATTTCCATCCAAGAACCATTGATAACCGGATGCAAGTTCAGTAATTAGGGTGTCTTCTCCGGCAAAAGAAATGACAGCATTTGGAACGTTCAAAACATTCAATTCTAAATCATTTGATTGACAAGAATTAAAGGCGTTGTATATGAAGTGAGAGCTCGTTTCACTGGCATTTATAACATTCGCTCCATGAATATGCACCATGTGTATAGGAGTCAAGTATTGGGATGAAATTTCACCAGTAATCTGGTTTTCATTGTTGTTTCCACATCCAAATACACTTAGGTCGTTTCTACTAAATAAGCTTGTGTTTTTCCCGGAAGAAATTTGACGTACTCCGGAGATCGCAATTTTAGAAGGAATTAGGGGGTTAGCGTTGAGGTTTCCAAGTTGACCGAAATCGTTTCCCCCACAAGAGTAAACCTCTCCTGTTTCCTTTAAAAACAACGAATGAGCTGCTCCTCCATCAACGGAAATGATAGATGAGATGTTAATTATTTCTGGTGAAACATGGGCATTTAGATCACCTGTCCCGAGCTGTCCCGAGCTATTATTCCCCCAAGCAAAAAGTACCCCATTGGAATCAATCGCAAAGCTGTGTCGATCACCTGTCCCTATATTTTCAATGTTAGAAAGTTCTGAAATCAAAATAGGTTCAGTTTGATTTATAGTTGAGCCGATTCCCAGCTGACCAAATTCATTGTTCCCAACTGACCAGACTGTACCATCATTCTTTAATATGATAAAGTGGTCTTGTCCTGCAGAAATAGTGTCAACATTGCTCAAAGAGGGGTGGGCCATCGGAAAGTTTACAACGGATGCGCTTCCGATCCCCAATTCTCCTTCTGTATTGCCTCCCCAAACAAAAACATTTCCTAATGAACCTACTGCCATTACGCTCGATTTTGATGCTGCACAAGATTGAATATTATCAAGACCCGGAGTTTCAATAGGAATATTGCTGCTCGTAAAAGTTCCATTACCAAGCTGTCCAGTATTGTTTTCACCCCAGGTAAAGACCTGATTGAGCTCATCGACAGCAGTCATAAATCCAACGCCAGAATAGATAGAAGTAAAGGCGGTGGAATAATCAGCTCTTTGAGGATTAGACGAATTAAAGTTGTCGCCGTTCCCGTGAATACCCGACGCATTTTGACCAATAGACCACACATCTCCTTGCCCTCCGTATGTTCCTGTAAAAGAATAGCTCCCTGAGTTTGATGCGTATAGCAATGTATCAATAGCGCCATCAATGATTGCACCATCTACGTACCATTGATTGCCATAAGGGTAATTACTAATCAGTAATACTGAGTCTCCCTCACAGACGGATATTGGCCCCTCAGGGCTGATTTCAGGCGTTTCTTGAACGGTTACAATGATATAATCTCCGTAGGTTTGATAACAACCTGTACTCGTATTAAATGCATTAAAACCAAACTCATCCAAATCATTAACACTTACGTTTTCGAGAACATCATTATTTTCAAAACTACCTATGGATTGACCGTTAATGCTAAATTGATATTCATTCCCTCCGGAAGCTGAAAGGGTTACAGATTCGCCTTCACAGATTATATTTGATGGTAAAATAGAAAGATCTAAATCCATTTCATTTACCGCAAACAAATAAGCCATCGTATCCGAGGCACATGTGCCATTAAGGGCAATGACTTCTATGAGGTCATTGTTTTGAATGAGAAAGGCTTCATAAAGATTTATTGTGCCTGATTGCATCAACTGACCATTTAAAAGAAAATTGAAATTCTGACCTCCCGCAGCTGTAATTTCAACGGTGTCTTGAGCACAAACAATATTGTCCGCGTCCGAACTTGAACTGGTTAAAACAGGATAATCAAATACGGCGAATTGCAAGTCACTGGTCAATGGACTTTGACAACCATTTGAAGATCCTTGAACACTAATGAGGTCAAGGTTATTTAGAACTTGATTAAAATTCGCATTCGAATCAAATCCTCCAACGGGAATTCCGTTTAAATAAAATTGATACAAATCCGCACCAAAAGCCTCTAGGTTAGATAGCTCATCAACGCATAGGGTAGAATCATCATAATTAACGAGGTTAACCACGGGTGATTGAAAAACATTAAATGAAATTACATTTGAGGTATCCGTACACCCCTGTGTTGAGGTACCCAAAACAAAAACGGGCTCTGCATTTTCTAAACTGTCAATATTTATAGTGGGATTGCTGGAAGACCCCAAAGATTGTCCATCAATAAAATATTCAAATTCGGGGGCACCGACAGCTGAAAATTCAACATTATCACCAGAACAGATAGAAGGGAATATTACAGAACTACTTAATGTGATTGATGGAGATTCAAAAACGGTAAATGCTCCTGAGCCAATAGAATCTGTACATCCTTGACTGGTAATGACCAATACACTAATTTCACTGCCTTGAACCAAATCAGTACTTATATATTGATTGTTAAATGACGGAACTCCTTGGGGAATACTGCCATTGTAGAACAAGTAAGTATTGCCTCCAGAAGCTGTAAATACAACATTCTGACCCGAACAAATTGAATTGTCAGTATCTGATGAAGTTATGCCTGCGTTGGGCAATTCGTTGACAAGGATATTGATTACATCATCATCACTACAGCCCTGGCTTTCTCCTACGACCATCAGCTCATAGCTTCCAGTTGTAAAATCAAGACTATTCATTTCGTTGTTTGAAGATGGAGTATTATGCGCAACACCTCCCACAAAAAATTGATACACATCAGCTCCTGTTGCAGTATAGGTTACTTCATCGCCCGCACAAAATATATTGTCTACGTCGGTACTTATTATGCCAACATTAGGGACAGGATTCACCTGAAATGTGATAAGGTTTGAGGTGCTATTACAGCCCAACAAAGAAGCTTCAACTAGTACTGATTCCCCATCATTTATACCAATCGTAGTAAACTCCGTATCGGGTGATACAGGACCTTGAGGCACACCATTTAGATAAAACTGATAACTATCTCCTCCTGAGGCAACAAACGAAACAGAATCTCCCTGACAAATTTCATTATCAAAATCACTACCTGTAACTACAATGTTGGGGATTGCATTTACCGTAACAACAATCGGATCACTATAGTCATCGCATCCATTTGCTGAAACCCCTTGTACAACAATAGTATCAGAACCAATAGGTAGCGTAGGATTACTTAATGTATTGTCATTGCTAAGCGGTTGAAAAACTGCACCATTTACCCAAAATGCATATTCTGAAGCATTTACCCCGGTAATTGTGACCGGGTCTTGTTCACATAGAACATTATCAATGTCATTGCTAAACAAATCTACAATGGGATTCACTAAAACGTTAAACGACTCTTGGTCGCTAATGATACAAGAATTGGATTCTCCTTGAACCATCACCACTTGGTTATTTTGAAGTCCTGAAGTTTGAAACGTATTTTGAGCACTTGATGAACCTTGAGAAATTCCATCAATAAAAAACTCATAGTTGGCTGCTCCGGATGCGCTAAATTCAACACTAGTCCCTGCACAGATGGCATTGTCTCCATCGTCATTGTTTACAAGAACGGTCATAGGAGCCTGCAATACCGTAGTTACAATATCAGAACTCATTTGGTTGCATCCACCAAGGCTTCCCAGTACAGAAAGAGTCGCATTGTTATTCAAACCAGAACCTAAATAAATGTTATTGGTCCCTGGTCCTTGAACAGAATTTCCATCCAAGAAGAACTGATAAAGCCCTGCACCAGAAGCAGTATAGATGATTTGCTCATTAGAACATATGGTATTGTCCAAGTCCGAGGAAGACACTTGAGTGTTGGGCGCTGGATTTACGATGTAATTGAATATTTGTAATGCTTGTTGTGAGCATCCAAAATTTGATTGGCCAATTAAAGAAATAGTATCATTTGCGGTTAAAGAAGAATTCAAATAATCTGTGTTGGATAATGGGCCTTGAACGCTACTGCCATTTATCAAAAATTGATACTGATCTGCTCCAGAGCCCGTAAAGGTAACCTGTTGGTTCCCGCAAATTACATTTCCACCTGTTGATTCAGATAGTGAGACAATAGGTAAGGGGTTTACATTAAACGTGATTGAGGAGGTATCACTGCATCCATTGTCGTCAACAACAACGGCAGAAATAATTTCGTTATCCAGTAGGCCGGCTGTATTGTAGTATCCTATTGTATCAGATACAGGAGTGACACCAAGCCCATCAAGTAAAAAAGAGTAATCATATGACAAATCAGGTGATGAGGCAGTAAATAGAACGCTGTCTCCAGAACAGATTGAAGCATCGAAGTCATCGGACACAAAAGTGTAATTTGGAAGGCCATTGACTACAAAAACGTATTGGGGCATTGTATCGCTAATGCACCCATTTTCATATGCCAAAACGCTCATGGTGTCAAGGTTCGATAGGGTACTTGTAACAAATAAGGTGTCATTAATAGATGGCGTGTTTTGAGAAACCCCATTGTAGAAATATTCAAATTGAACTCCTGTTATTGTACTGAATGTCTCAAATGTCACTTCATCACCAATACAAATTGTTGTATCCGGTTCAGATGTAGATAAATAGACTGTGGGTTGATTGATATGTATAAGTTGAGTAGTGGTGTCGGTACAAAAATTATCGTCATTGATTGCTATGAGTGAAACATTAAAATCACCATTACTTTGAAAAAAATGTTGGGTAGTATCTAAATTAAATGATGAGGTAACGGGTGTCGCTTCGAAATAGACGCTGTCTATGATCAATTGATAATCAATAGAAACATCTGTTCCGAGAATATCAACTGTTGACTTCCATCTTGGTTGATTTGTGACCGCGGTATAAGTAACGTCAGAACCAAAATAGATGGTTAAAGAATCTGTAGGGAGTAAATTAAAAGCGGACACATTAAATGAAACGGTATCTGCACCAATTTGCATGGAACCATTTGGGAGGGTGTCCTCGTAAAAAACATGCTCATCAAAAACGCTACTTGTAGCCAAATTCGCAGCAAAATCAATACCATTCTTGTAGATCTTAATTCGGGGCTGGTAGTCATATGATGCGAGAGCTGGATCTTCGTCCATATCTACAAGGTATGCATCACTCCCTGTACCATTTATCAGTTCCATTCTATAGGCCACTGTAAAATTATAATTCATGGACTCATAACCTTGAACGGTGGTCGCGCCTCCCGAAACAGGAGAGAATAAAGATTGTCCATCTGTGATTTCAGTCCAAGCTAGAATTTGACCGTAGCTTGTTGTATCTATTCCGGGAGCTTGTGGAAAATTGAATGTTGTATCATTGTGTGCTTCAATAAGACCCCCAGGACTCTCCAAATATGAGTCATCATTGTATTGCCAACTGTAATTAATTGTTCCCGTTGTTGAAGATGTATTTGAGAACAAAGTGGTATCACCAAAACAAAAGGGGCCATTGGCCGTGAAATCTGATGTAATTGAAGAAGTAGGGTCAAAAACCCATCCAAGGTCATTCCCTCCGTTGTCAATAGAATGGTAGGTGGTTAGAATTTCTCCAGGCAGTGAATTTATTTGTTTGATCTGAAGTCCAAGACCAATAAAATCGAGGTTTGAGTTTAACTTAATTAAACTTGCTGTATTTGCAGTTGAAGAAGTGTCAGAGGAAGCAATGGTAATCATGTCTTTACAATTGCCATTTAAGACTAAACTGTCAGCTACAGTCTGTGTTGATCCTTCATATAAATGGACTCTAGAACCGGGAAGAACAGTCAGTTTATTAAAAGTGTTATTACCTTCTATGATTTGAAGAGTCGTTAGAGGTTTAAAATTAAGGTATACATCATTAAAATTGAGGTCTTGCGTTTTTAGATTATTCAGATAATCTAGCGTGTCACCAATATGAATTGTTGAATTGTCGGCGTTAAAAACCAAAGAGGTGTCGCCTGCTGAATTAAATTCGAGGGATAAATAAAGGGTAGAATTTGAGATATCGATAGATCTGAGGTCAAGTCCACTCAACGGGTTATTGATGGATTTTAAAGAACCTGTTTTTAGTGTATGTCCTTGTGTAGAAAGCTTACCAGTAAATAAAATACAACTTGAACTGTCTGACATGATTAAATCATCTGCCAATATCAAAGAGTCTTCAACGGCATCCATAATTATAGTGAAAGCACAATCGATTGAGGCGCTATCAGCATTAAATATGGCTTGTTTAATAAACTGAATACCGCTAAAATTCACATTTCGAAGTATTGATAATTTTTTATTCAATGTTACATTTCCATGGGCATATAAAGTTGAGTCAAAGAGCAAGGATTGATCTTCAGTTATTCCGCTCCAGTCCATAGAATAGAAAGAGCCATCATCGTTGATTAAAACATCCTGATTGGGAATGGTAAATGAATTGTCATCAAATACGACAGCATCATCTTGTCCAGGCAATACGGCGCCGGCAGCTCCACCTGACGTCAATGACCAATGGTTTACATCTGTCCAGTCACCACCATCTCCTATCCAATAAAAGGTAGTTCCTGGAGCTTGTGAAAACGCTTGATTTTCCTCAGATAAAAGAATGGAGAGGAATAAAAGAACCATCGTCTTCATGACCATTTTGAATTTTCTATAACGCATTCTTTCGATCTGTTTTTTGAATTGAAAAAATAACAACCCGATTTCCCGCATGTTCCTCTTTGTCACAATCATCACAGCGTATTACTGGGGAAGATTCACCTAATGCGTTAATTTCTATTTTATCTTCTTGAATACCAAGTGACATAAGTCGTTTTCTAACATTCTTTCCTCGGTTTTCGCTTAACTCTTGATTATACAAATCAGTCCCGCGGTCATCTGCATGGCAGTCCAAAAGAATTTTTAATCCTGAATCGTTTTTCAAAAGGAGAGCTAATGCGGAGTCAATAATAATTGCTTCAATGGGTTCATCTTCGTCAAATTGAAAATGTAAGGTTTGACTTATATTTAAAAATTCTGACCGCTTCTGCATAGTTACATTTTCAACTACTGTTAACACTGTTGAAACGGAATCATAAATGATTCTATATATATCGTCGTCTCCAACTCCATGAAATCGATTAGAAGTGTATTGAGCCCCTAATAAAACGCTGTCTTCATAATAATTAAAGTCATCCATGGGTCCATTTATTGGTGCCTTCAGGTGGTTTATTTGATTATTTTCAAACGAATAATTATAAACATCTAATTTCCCATATCCTTTTCTGCCATTTGAAGAAAAGCAAAGACTTCCATCTTGTTGGAAAACAGGAAAAACTTCGTTCCATTTGGTATTAATGGCATTTAGTGGTCGAGGTTTTCCCCAGCCATTTCCTGTTTTTTCTGAAATATAAATATCTGCATCTTGAGTCTGTCTATTTTTTTTACTGAAGACCATTTTTGTTCCAAAAGAATTTATGGATACATGTGCACACGATGACGAATCTTCAAATCCCGAGTATTCCCATTTTTGGATGTCATTAATTCGATTTAGGTTTGAATCAAATTTTCCGATATAAATATGGGGAGCATAATTGCTTTCATTATTGTGAACAGGCTCTGAAAAGGAAAGGAATACTTTATCGGAATCAGGAACAAACGATATCGAATTTACGGAAGCAAGAATCAAAGAATCAGGCAACAGTATTTGCATTGACTTGCTTGATTCCGGGCTTATTAATTGTGGTTTTAAAAGGAGAAGCTCTGCGTTTTCATTTTGAGCTTCGGGGAGAATATTTTTAGCGCTATCCAATCCAATTTCAATGTATTGAATGGATCCATAAGAGCTTCGAAATCCTGATATATCACCCTTTGTAGAATTGGAAAAGACATTTGTATTTGTAATAAACGTTTTCTTGTCCCACAAATTAATCTCCTTTAATGTTTGCAGTCTAAGATCAATAAAATCATGATCTATTTCCATGAGCTCTTTGTAGTGCATGTAATTTTCCTTGGCTTTTTCTTTTTGACCTGTAGCTAAAAGGCTTTGCCCAAACGCCCACAAAAAAAACGGATCGAGTTCTTCTTGATTAACAACCTTGTCTATATGTTTACAAACTTCTTCAAAGTCCCCAATAACATAACAACTATAGATATATTTTAATAGCTCATCTGAGTCCATTTGATTAACCCCCGCCTCCTTAAAAGAGACATACGCCATGCCATACTCATATCGATCGAAATAAGTAATGGCTTTTTCCATGGTTTGAGATTCTCCAAAAAAACCAAAAGAAAGAAATAATAGGATCAATCTTATCTTACTCATTACTCGGAGTGTAAATTCTATTTCTTTTCAACCAAGGAACCTTATTGTTTTCTGCATTCTTCTTTCCAATTTGAAATTCAATAAATACTTCATGCGACCCTGCTGAATACTCTCCAATTTCAGATAAAGAAAAGTCATAAGAGTAGCCAAATTTTAATGGACCAATTTGTGCACCGCATAATACAGCAAGAGCATCGTTCAGTCTATATGATAGTCCTAACCAATAGGAGTCTTTGTATTCTACAATACTTGTCAAATCCCATTGTACTGCACCGGCCTCAATGGCTTGAACTAAGGTAGCTGCTTTTAGCTTCCACAATTGTGCAAGTGTGAATTTATACCCTGAAGTGAAATAATAATTTCGCGCCAAGGGGTTAACCAGCCTGTTATTGAAGGCATATAAGTCTCGTTTTGATTGACTCAAATTATATGAAGATAATCCAACATATAAATTATTTTTAAAGGTGTAAATAATTCCAAAATTTGCGTCAGGTACCATTTGATTATTGTATCCATTTAATACCGCAGGGTCATCTGGAAGGTAGGTAGTAAGGACACTCATATCCATAATGTGTTGCGTTAAAGAAACACCAAGTCCAAATGAAATCAAATGATCTTTTTTTGCATCAATTTGAAGGTGATATGCGGCATTTATATTTACACCGGTTCTTCTACTCGGACCACCAACATCATTGTAGATAATGCCGCCAATTCCAAAATTGTCGGCAAGCTTTGAATCACAGGATAAAAATTGTGTTGTCGGAGACCCTGGAAAGTTCGTCCATTGTTTTCTAAAGTTCAATTGGACGGGGATATAGTCCTTTGTGCCGGTGGCCCCAGGGTTTACCAACATATTGTTAAACAAATACTGAGAATTCAGAGCAATTTGCTGTGCGAATAATGTTTGTGTTAATCCAAAAATCAAAAAGATTGTGAGTAGGATGTGTTTCATATCTTATCTTATTATGGTGATTACTCCGTTAAGGTTTTCCCTTTCAGGTTCGTTAAGGTTAATGATGTAATAATAGCTATCGGATGGAAGAGGGTTATTGTTTTCGGTTCCATTCCAAGGCAAGTATGAGTTGCTTTGATTGTATACCAAGTTCCCCCATTTGTTATAGATTAAAATTTCTGCATTTGGATAGAGTTCCAAATTATCAATCACCCAAGTGTCATTATAGTCGTCTCCATTGGGTGTAAATGTATTTACAGGGTCAATACATGAAATAGAATTTGATTCAATATAAACCGAATCCATTGCCTGACAGTCAAGTACATCTGTAACCAATAAAGTGTACCACGTATTGTCAAGGTTCTCATGATATGAAAGTGTAGAATTGTCGAACCACATGTAATTATAGCCTCCATAACCCCCAGTAACAACTGCTGTTGCAGATCCATCGGACTGATCGATACAGGAAAGATTGGTTTTTTCAAATGAGATTTCAATGGGGTCAACATAAGGTATTTCAATGTTGAGAGAATCGCTACATCCATTAGAATCAAAAACATCTACATGATAGATACCTGAAGTTAAGTTTTCTGCAATTTCGGTATCTGCACCATTGGACCATGTATAAAAGTATTCTGGGGTACCGCCTGAAGTTTGAAGCTCGAGCACTCCGGTTGCTTCTCCAGGACAAGGGGTTGTATTTAATGTGTAATCTAGGCTTAATGAATCTGGTTCATTGACTTCAATGAAGACCTCGTAGAAACAAAAATTAGAATCTAATATTTCTAGTTGGTAAACATCCGTATATACGCTATCTAAATCTTCATTTTGCGAAGCAAGAGCAAAATCTGAATCGAACCAAGTAAATTGGTATGGTGCCGTTCCGCCTTCAGGTTGAATATCTATATTTCCATCGGAAAATCCGTAACAGGATGGTGGCTGAATCACTTCATTTAAGACAATGGGATCAGGCTGAATAACAGTTATAGTGTCATTTAAGACACAGGCATTTTCGTCAGCAATAGCTAATGTGTACAATCCACCTGAAAGACCTTCTACGGTTGCTGTTGTATCTTGTGAAGACCAAGTATAATTATATGGACTCGTTCCTCCTTGAATATTCGCGTTAATACTTCCATTTTCTCCATTATAGCAAGTCACATTTTCAATCTGATATGAGGAGATTAGCTCCATTTCAGGTTCTTCAACGACAACTTGTTCTGTCATATTACAATTGTTCTCATCTGTTATAAGTATTTCATATAATCCAGCAGTCAAAAATTCTAAATCAGAACTAACCGAGCCATTTGTCCAAGCAAATGAATATGGACCATTTCCCCCTCCAATATTCGTGGTAATCTGACCTGTACTATCGCCCTTACACAATATATGAGTCACAGAAAAATTGGCGGTAAGCGCAGGTGGCTCCTGGATACTTATGGTATCGCTAATTAAACATCCTTGGCTATCCGTAACTTGAAAAATATAATCTTGGGAAGGAAAGTTGTTTATTGAGGAGGATACCACGCTAAGTTGAAAAGTTGTATTTGCCCAAGTGTACAAATATGGGGGAGTTCCGCCTAACGGAGCCAAGGAGATAGATCCGCTTTGGTCACCATTACAAAGAACATCCACAACCGTAGATTCAACATCTAAAGCTTCGCCCGGTTGATCGACCATAACAGCATTGGAAAAAGGGCAGAGGTTTGCATCAATAACAGTATAAGTATATATATCGGATGATAAATTTCCGATTTGAGATGTGGATTGTCCATTTGACCAAGAAATCTGAAAAGGAGAAGTTCCTCCTTGTATGTTTAGTTCTACTTCTCCAGTGTTTTCGCCGTAACATTTAACATCTGTAATTTGAGACTCTACAAAAATTGCTGTTGAGGGTTGAAATATTTCATGACTCAGCGAATATGTACATAAATTCAAATCCGTTATTGAAACAGTGTAAACACTTGCAGGAATGTTATTTAAGTCTTCTAAATCACCATAAGAAGCCATTTGTGAATTCACCCAACTAAAAGAATAGGGTGGAGACCCGCCTTCAGGAGTCATGTTTAACTCGCCATTACTTCCTCCAAAACAATCAATATCACTCAGGGTAACTGCATTTGCAGAGAGTTCTGGGGGCTCACTAATTTCTATGCTATCAGAATAAATACAGCCATTTTGATCAGTGACCACTACATGGTATTCTTCAGCAGACATATTCGTCATTGTAGACTCATTCTGAGCAAAAAGGGTTGTGCTATTGAACCAAGAATAATGGTAGGGGGAGCTTCCTCCTATTAGATCAATGGAAACGGATCCTGATCCATCACCATAACACCCAACATTTGTTGCTGACATGGTGCCGATAACAATATCAGGCTGTGATATTTCATATGAGGAGTTATTAGTACAGTTTTTACTATCAGAAATAACGACATTGTAGTTCCCTGATGAAATATTCAATAGGTCTTCTGTGGAAGCTCCAGAATTCCAATTAAATGAATATGGAGGAGAGCCTCCCCAAACTGTTAAATTGATTGCTCCGCTTGATTCCCCAAAACAATCAACATTAGACCCTACACCATTATGATCAAGTCCTTCCAATGGTTCGTCTATTGTAAAGGATTTGGTTGCGGTACAATTAACATTCGGTGCGTACACTGTTAATGAATAATTTCCGGCAGATACATTCGATAGGTCTTGTGTAACAGTGCCATTATTCCAAGCATATTGGTATGGTCCACTTCCACCAAAAACATCAACATCAATTTCTCCTGTTGTTTGACCAAAACAGTTGATGTGTGTTATATTTTCGGAAATATTAACGGGAGCTGGCGAATTGACAACATAAGCCCCAATAACCGTACAACCAGATTGATTGTCTTTTACAGTTACGGTGTAAGTGCCTACAGCAAGGTTTGAGATCGTACTTGAAGAACCAGAGGCAATGATTCCATTGGACCATGTGTAGGTATAATCTCCGCTACTTTGGGTAATAATATTTACAATTGCGGAGCCATTTTCATCACCGTAGCAGTCCAAAGATGTACCACTCATTTGAATTGTGGGACAAGACGGGGGAGTATTACCCCACACGTTTAAAACAACACTAGAAAAAAGTATTGTAAAAATCAACGATTTGATATTAACGAAGAATCGTAACCGTTCCGGTGTGCTGTGTCTCATCGGCATTATTCAATTTTAAGATATAATAATAAACATCGGAGGGCAATGGATTTCCGGATCGGGTTCCGTCCCATTCTTCTTGATTAAACTCCTTACTGTTATAAACTTCATTTCCCCATTTATTAAAAACATGTAATTCGTAATCGGGGTATAAATCAATATTTGTAATGGTCCAAGTGTCATTGTAGTCATCACCATTTGGGGTGATAGTGTTTGGAATATCAATACAGGAAGTGTTTCTAATTTCTAAAATCACGATTGTATCTATAGAGCAGTTATTATAATCGGTAACATTTAGTAGATATTCTCCTCCTGAAAGTTGATTTATATTCTCATCAGTTAAGCCATTATCCCAAAGTATTGAGTATGGATGAGTCCCGCCTTCGATGGCAACACTTATTTCACCATCAGAATGATCTACACAACTAACTGGTATTGTTTCAGTATTAACGGACAAAGGATCTGGTTGATGAATAGAAACTGTGTTTTGAATTCGACAATTATTACTATCAAGGGCGACATATTGATAATTACCTGAAATGAGATTTTCTAACACAACATCTGTTTGGCCAGTATTCCATTGAATAGAATATGGTGTAATTCCACCTTCAAAACCAACGAAAACACTACCGTTAGATTCCCCAAAACACAATACATCAAGAACATCAATTACAGCCTCAAAAGGTTCTGGTTCTGCAATAATTGCAATTTGCTCATCCATACAGCCATTTTTATCAGAAACCCTTATTAAATAATCTCCAGAAGAATAGCCATAAAGGGTTTCACTCGGATTGTTTAACAGGGTGTTGTTTTGATCGCC
>Ga0206125_10002444_pt1 | contig 19638 bp, 16 predicted proteins | sample Helgoland_Spring_4_FD_148598 | JGI IMG/M metagenome (GOLD analysis project Ga0206125, IMG submission 148598) | Pelagic subsurface seawater microbial communities from Kabeltonne, Helgoland, North Sea - Helgoland_Spring_Bloom_20160331_1 | ecosystem: Environmental > Aquatic > Marine > Epipelagic ... | reverse complement strand
ATGTCTTGGCGATCAAGTCGATCTCGGATCTGTGGAGCGCTGGCGCGCGTTTCGTTACCGTTCTTCTGCACCATTTTGAGTGGTTTCCATAGCCAAAAGTCTCTGCTTTCGCTTAACACCCCACCGATAGCCGCCAAGCCCTCCGTCGCTGCGGACAATGCGGTGACAGGGGATCAGCAGAGACACTTTGTTGGTTGCACACCCTTTGGCAACGGCCCGCTGACCAGCCTCCATGCCCATTTCCAGACCCAGCTCGGCGTAGGAGAGAACGCCACCCGCAGGAATGGCAAGCAGGGCCTGCCACACGCGCCGTTGAAAAGCTGTTCCCTGCACGTCCAGCGTCAGGCGTTTGCTCGGCAGTTTGCCGGTTTCGAGATGCTCCACCACGTCTTCCAGCACGGGGCGCAGGCCGACTTCATCATGGCTGATTCTACCCGCGCTCCTGAACTCAGACTTGAGGTCGGCCGTCAGCGAACCGTCATCATCGCCAAAGGCCAACGAGCAAATGCCGACCGCCGTCGCGCCGACCATCAGGCGTCCCAACGGGCTGTCAACAATCGCAAAGGTGATCTCAGCCCCTTGGCCAAACCGGGCATAGGAGGCCGGAGACATGCCCAACAGAAAGCCGCTTTGCTCGTAGACCCGGCTGGCGCTGCCATAGCCCGCTGCATAAATGGCGTCCGTGACCCTGGGCTCAGACTTCAGGTGCGCACGAAAGGCTTGCGCCCGCCGCTCAGCACCGTAATCCCAGGGCGAAATCCCCACGACCCGCGTAAAAGCCTTTTGCAAGTGCGTAGCAGTGGTTCCCAGATCCCTTGCGAGAACTTTCAGCGACAGGCTTTTGGGCCCTGCCAAATCATCAATGCGCGCATCGATGAGTTCGGTGGCCTGCTGCGCAAGAGACAGGTCTGCGGAGCTGTGGATGCTGGTTTCGGGCGTCATGATTGCTGTCTCCTACGAGGGCGCGTGCTCGGGGCGCTCGTTCGATGCGGCGGGGCATTTTCCCTAACCCAGCGCCGGGCAAACTACGCTCCGAATCATGCACATTCAGCCGCGTTCATGGTCGTCCAGGGCCGCACCGTTGGCAAACCCCCAGGGCTTGCGCGGGCTCAGGTTGACGTATCCGGTCCGCCAGGCCTGCTTGCTCTCGTCCGGGCCGTATTCGACCCAATCAAAGCGGCTGATGGAGCAGTTATCGACACCAACGGACAGGGCCTTGTCCGGTGACAACTCCATGGCGATCGCAGTCATCGCGCGGATCACCCCACCATGGGCGACACAGACAATGTCCCGGCCTCGGTGCTTCTGTGTCCAGTCGAGCACGCCCTGCTGTACCCGTTCGATGACATCGATGAAACTCTCACCCTGCGGAGGACGATATTCGGCTGTGGTGTGCCAAAACGGGTGCTGCTCGCCGCCCGGCAGCGCCTCATCCCAAGTCAGCCCCTCCCAATCGCCAAGACCCTGCTCGGCGAACCGGGCATCTTCGGTGCTTTGGATCTGCGGATAGCCTTCGCGGATTATCGCGTCGCGGGTCTTGTGGGTACGCCCCGCTGTGCTGGTCAGCCAGACCACGTCGTCACCGCGCGGCAAAGCCCGAGCGGCAGGGGCAAACATATGGGTTTCGCTGACATCGACAGGCATGTCGGAGGCACCGTAGACGATGTGATCGGGATTTATCACGGGCGCATGTCGCACCCAGAACCAACGTGTGACAGTCGCCATAGTGTTTATCCACCTCTTCTCAGGCCAATAGTGACAGGGCTGCGCCATAGAAGGCCAGCTCAGAAAGCATTTGGGTCGCCCCACAGACATCGCCAGTGACACCACCGTATTGCCACCTTGCAAAAATGGCGAAGGCAGGCGCAACCACAGCTGCGCTCACGGCCCCAGCCAGCAGCACAGCCCCCTGCAACGGGACCAGCAGCATAAAAATGGCGCAACCAATGGCGAGCGCGATCAGCGCAATGACCAGCGTGGGTCGGTCAGCCCCCGGGCCGGTTACGTTGGCCGCAGGAAGCAGCGCCCAGACCACCGTCATAAGCACCCGTGAAACCACACTCGCCCCGATAAGAACTGCCAGGACCTGCCCCCAACTCACGCCATCTGCCAAGACCGCGAACAGCGTGAGCTTAAGTGCAGCCATCAGGACCAGCGCCAACACGCCAAAAGTCCCAAGGCGACTGTCTTTCATGATCTCGAGTTTCCGCTCTCGGGTGCCACCACCGAGACTGTCCGCGACATCGCCCAGGCCATCTTCATGCATGGCCCCGGTGAGCAGGATCGAACCACCCAGCACCAGTACAGCGACCAGAACTGCGTGCAAACCCAGACCGGCCAGGAGGCCCAATGCCGCTGCTTGCGCCAATCCAACGATCAAACCGACCAGCGGAAAGGCCCAGGCGGCGCGGGAAACGGCAATATGGTCGCGGAAAAGAAATGATGGCAGAGGAATGCGCGTCAGAAACGCAAAGCTGATGCTCAGGCCTCCTACTGCTTGTCTGAATCCCATCCGTTATACCTCTCTTACCTGACGATTCTTTCCTTTCACCGCTTTAGCGCGAAGTTAAATCCATGACCACTGATCAAAACCCCATCGCATCCCTGTCGGAAATTCGGGCCTTGCGGAAATCACTGCCCGGCATCGACGAAGTATCGCGGGATGCAGCGCTTGCCCGTAATGCCATTTTGACCAAGCCTGCAGGCGCGCTCGGGGATCTCGAAGACCTGGCGATCTTTATGGCCGGCTGGCAGGGAAAGGCTATGCCCACCGTCAATCACCCGCGCACCGCCGTATTTGCCGGCAATCACGGCGTTGCCGCACTGGGTGTTTCTGCCTTTCCCGCAGAAGTCACGGCACAGATGGTGCAGAATTTTCAGGCGGGCGGCGCAGCGGTCAACCAGCTGGTTGCCGACTTGGATGGCGATCTGATGGTCCATGAAATGGCCCTGGACCAGCCCACCAAGGACTTCACCAAGCAACCGGCCATGTCGGATGAGGAATGCGCCCAGGCCATGTCCTACGGCATGATGGCGGTCGAACCGGGTATCGATCTGCTCATGCTCGGCGAAATGGGCATCGCCAACACCACGTCCGCCGCTGCCATTTACCATGCGCTCTATGGTGGCGATGCCGAAGATTGGACCGGACCGGGGACTGGTGTTCAGGGCGACGCATTAACGAACAAGATCAACGTCGTGCGAGAAGGTGTTGCCCTGCACCGTGATGCGGTGGGTGACGGGCTGGACGTGCTCGCGCGCCTGGGCGGGCAGGAAATAGCTGGCATCGCTGGTGCGATCCTGGCCGCGCAAATGGCACGGGTTCCGGTGGTGCTCGACGGCTACATCTGTTGCGCAGCGGCGGCTTGCCTGCACGCCTGGGCGCCGGAATCGATCGACCACTGCCTTGCGGGTCATCTTTCCGTCGAAGGGGCACACGCTGACGTGCTGACGCGTCTGGGTAAGAAGCCGATTTTGCAGCTGGGGATGCGTTTGGGTGAAGGCTCGGGCGCGACCCTCGCCGCGCAAATGGTGCGCTCGGCCTGCAATCTGCACCGCGGCATGTCGACCTTCGAAGATGCCGGTGTCAGCGAGAGCGTCCATTAGCGCACTTTTCTTTTCCGCAAATCCTGACAGCTTAGGGACATGACAGTCACAAAGCCCCTCAACGGCGTATCCGACCAACTCGAAGCCACGCGCGGATTGGTTTCGTTCCGTATTGTCACCGCCATGCGCTGGATCGCGATAGCGGGACAGGCGGCTGCGGTACTGGTGGTGTATTTTGCAATGGGCTTCCAGTTGCCCTTGGGTCTCGCCATGGTGCCGATCAGCGTCAATATCGCCGTCACCATATGGGCCTGGCAACGCCGGCGTCGGCTGGGGCGTGACGCGCTATGGCTCCGCGATGAGGAGGCTGGGCGCTATCTGGCCTGGGATCTGGTGCAGTTGGGCCTGCTGCTGTGGTTAACCGGCGGTGTTTCCAACCCCTTTGCCATCATCATCCTCGCACCCGTCACCGTGTCCGCGTCGATCCTAAAGCGGACAACGACATCGATTCTGGCCTTTCTGGCGATTTCCATCGTGACCTTGCTGGCGCTGAATTCCCTACCCCTGCCCTGGTCGAACGTGCCGGTAATATTCCCCATTACCTTCATCGGGGCGCTGTGGGCGTCGCTGGTGCTTTCGATTTTATTCGTAGCACTATACGTGTCCTGGCTGGCACAGCGGGCGCGGGATATGTCCGAAGCCCTGACAGCCTCGCAACTGGCCCTGGTTCGAGAACAGCGGATGTCGGCCTTGGGAGGGCTGGCGGCCGCCGCGGCACACGAGCTGGGATCGCCGCTCTCCACCATTGCCGTCGTCTCCAAGGAACTGCTACACGATCTGCCCCCGGGTTCAGCACAAGCCGAAGATGCCGCATTGCTGGTGCAGGAAACCAAACGGTGTCGGGACATTCTGGTGGAGCTGGAGCAGCGCAACGCCGGTCCACCAGACAGCGATGACCCCTATCATCACCTGCCGGTTTCAACGCTGCTCGAAGTCGCCGCGCATCCCCATCAGCAGGACCGCGTCACCGTCACCATCATCGCTGACCCGATCCACGAGGACGACGATGACCGTGCGCCTGCGGATATGGACGAGGTGGACGTATCCTTGCTGGACCAACCCACCATCCCCCGACGCCCAGAACTGATCCATGGTCTGGGTAACTTTATCCAGAACGCGATCCAGTTTGCGGAGTCTGAAGTCACGCTACAGGCCACCTGGACCGTCGATACACTGAAAATCCTGATCCATGATGATGGACCGGGTTTCGATACGGCGGTGCTTGGACGCCTGGGTGAACCCTACGTCCAGGGCAGCGGCAACAGAACCCGCGCCAAACGCTCGCTTCAGCAGGCTGGAAAAGAAGGCGGCATGGGCTTGGGCGTGTTCATCGCGCGGACATTACTTGAGCACACGGGCGCGAGCGTAGACTTTACAAATCGTCGCAGAGGTGGCGCATCGGTTGCTGTTGAGTGGAACCGACATAGCTTAACCGATGAAAGTTAATTTCCACCCCGCCTAAGACGGCACAAAAAAGGGTGTGGAGAACCAAGAGATGACCAAATGTCTGCGATAATCCCCATAGATACGACAGAAGCTACGGCACTCCAGGGCGACGTAGATCGAAGCTTACTGATCGTTGATGACGACACCCGCTTTGCCGAACGCTTAGCGCGTGCTCTCGAGCGGCGCGGTTTCGAACCCGTGACGGCCAACACGGTTCAGGACGGTAAAGAGGCGGCATCCCTGAGCCCGCCAGCCTTTGCCGTGGTGGATCTGAGGCTCGATGACGGCAACGGACTGGATGTTGTGACGGCCTTGACCGAAGCGCGGCCCAACAGCCGTGTGGTAGTTTTGACCGGTTACGGTAACATTGCCACGGCTGTTTCCGCAGTAAAGCTGGGGGCGCACGACTACCTGCCCAAGCCAGCGGATGCTGACGTGATTGAAGCGGCCCTGTTGTCCGGCGACGGACTGCTGCCTCCACCCCCGGAGTTCCCGATGACAGCGGACCGGATCCGCTGGGAGCACATTCAGCGCATTTACGAACAGTGTGACCGCAATGTCTCTGAAACAGCACGGCGTCTGCGAATGCACCGCCGGACTTTGCAGCGGATCCTCAACAAATACGCCCCTCGGGTGTAGTTGGTACACGCTGAATTCAGAGCAAAGAGCGCTCGCGGACCAGACGGTCCGCGGCGTTTGTTGCGTATTTCATCAGCAAAGCACGCCGCCTGGCACTGGGCAGAGGGTCCGACTGACGGGGTGGCCGCATTTCAAACGCTTCGAAATTGTCGGCGAGAATGAGCCCGACGTCTGCCGGTAACTGGTTCTGGGGAAAATCTGGATCGACCGCGAAGCTGAAACGATCACAAAAACCTAAATATTCGTGCCATTTCTGATCGACGCGGTAGTCATCGAGGCAGGATTTGATCTCGATTGCCCAAAATTGGCCCTTAGTCGACAGCGCCATTACATCGACTCTTCTTCCGTTTGGTATGGTGAATTCTGGAAGAACTGACCATCCCAACGCATGAAAATGGCCAATTACACCACGTAATATGCGAGAGGTGATATCCACCCTCGAAATACCATACCCCAACCCCAAACCAACTTTGGGCTGACTCGGACCATCTGACGGTCTCTCATGCTCGATATCTGCCATAATGTGAGTATGGACCGTTTTTGTTCTATGTTTCAACAGCCTTCTCTGCCTATATTTTGCTCATTGCATGAAGGAACTGCGGTTTTTAGAAGCAGTCAAAGTCAGCTCACTACAGTCGTAACAATCCAAAGCCATAGTAATTACGTGGCTTTGGAGTAGTAGATCAATGATCCCCGATCAATCGGCAGGAATGCCAGCAGTCGTTAAATGGTTTAACCCGACTAAAGGGTTCGGTTTTGTAACCCCCAGTGAAACAAATGCAGACGCGCTCTTGCATGCGAGCGTCCTGGCCAAACGCGGTAAACGCTGGCTTCAGGAGGGGACGCGCGTTGAAGTCCTGCTCGAAGAAGGGCCCAAGGGCCTCGTTGTCTCTGAACTGCTCAACATCGAAGAGATCGAGGGCGAAAACGACGAACTCAATAGTGTTGCGTGGGTCGAAGCCGAGGTTAAGTTCTTCAACTTTGCCAAAGGTTACGGCTTTGCCGTTGTGACCAGCGACGCCAATACGACCCAGGATGTCTTCTTTGACAGCAGAGCTCTGGCGCAAGCGGATCTAGACCCGCCCCGCCCTGGTGATCGTTTCAATGTTCAGCTGACCGACCGGCCCCAAGGCCGTGCCGCAGGCCGCATCAAAGCTCTTTAATCCAGGCTTCGATCAGGTCTAGCGCTTCGGTGATGTTGTCCAACGAGTTGGCGAACGACAGGCGGATGTAATCAGCGCCTGCGTCGCCGAAGGACGTCCCGGCTATGGTTGCAATGCCCAACTCCTGCAGCCACGTGTCCTGCACGTCCTTCGATGACCGCCCCAGCGCGCTGATGTTAGGGAAGGCATAGAACGCGCCCTTGGGTTTGGCGGCACTGATACCTGGCATGGCGTTCAAACGGCCATGAACCAGATCCCGGCGGTCTTGAAACGCCTGACGCATCTCATCGACAGCATCTTGCGGACCATCCAACGCTGCTTGAGCGGCAAATTGCGCAGGTGCGTTGACGCAGCTGTGGATGTTGATCGCCAGCTTCGTTGCCGGGCCGATCATCGACGCCGGCCAGATACCCCAACCCAATCGCCAGCCAGTCATGGCATAGGTCTTTGACCACCCGTCGAGCACGATAAGCCGATCACGCAGCCCTTCGAACTGCAGCAATGTTTGGTGCTGAGCCCCGTCAAAATGCAGGCGAGAATAGATTTCGTCCGACAACACGGCACACTGGGGAAAGCGGTCCAGCCCAGCGACCAACTCACACACTTCTGATTCGAGATTAGACCCACCGGTGGGATTGCCGGGGCTATTGAGGATGATCAGGCGCGTGTCCGGTGTGACTTTGCTCAGAATTTCAGAGGCCTTGAAGCTAAAGCCCAAATCCTCGTGTACGGCATAAGGTACAGCCCTTGCACCGCTATAGGCTGCCATGGAGCGGTAAATCGGAAAACCGGGATCGGGGTAAAGAATATCCCGGCCCGCCTCACCCAACAGCATCATTGCAAAGGCCATGGTCACTTTCCCACCCGGCACCACCAGAATATTCGCGGGGTCAACCGCCTGGCCAAAATGCCTGTCGTAGTACTGCACCAGGCTTTCTTTTAGGTCCGGTAAACCCGGCGCTGGCGTATATCCATGGTGGCCGTCTTTGAGAGCCTTAATTGCGGCCTCAACAATATGCGGTGAGGTTTTAAAGTCAGGTTGTCCGATACCAAGATTAATTATGCGCCGCCCGTTTGAAATTAGGGTCTGCGCGCGCGCCAAAACATCAAAAGCGCTTTCAGTCTCCAGTAACGTACTTTTATGAGATATCATGAATATTCTCTAATTTTCAGATTTTGCCGAACGAACCACTAGCCTGCCGCACTGCAAACTAACTTTCATCTCTATTGCCTAAGAATTTCCAACAAAAGAACTCAGCAGCAAGAAGATGGCACACCCATTGCGCCATGACCTTCGATTCTAAGCCAAAAGAGATGGCAACGAGGGGCACAATTATGCTGCGACCTCGCAAGCTATCCTAAGCAATAAAAATCATTAAGTCGCAATATAGCGGCGAGGAACGAGTAATGATTGTGTCTAATTATTGGACCCGCAGAGTGCGGCTGGTGTCAACCAGTGCGTTGCTCTCGGTAGGCCTATTGGCCTATGCGTCCGCTGCCGGTGCGCAGAACGGGATTAATTTGTCCCCTTTAGCACCCAATGCGGAGCAAGCGGCACCAGACGGTGGCCGTGACATTCCGAATGGAGTTCCATTCCTTATTTCTGTTGACGGTGTACCGATCGACGGCTCGTTGGGCACGGCCGAAGATGATCAGCGCACCGTTGATGTTGCCTTGGATCGCATGGATGTGCAGTTGACCTTTGACGGCCTTAAGCTTGATAAGTCAGCAAATATCCAGTCGAACAAGGCGGGTGCCAAAGTTGGTGAGGAAGTGGTTTTCACGCCTTACTGGAACTATGGTGCCTTCATTGAACGCGCTGAAGTTCGCATTTTTGCAGCCTCAGCAGCGCGGGACGGCCAACCCCTTAAAGTCCTCGATATTCCAGCAGGTCGATCGGTGGGTTGGAAGATTCCGGACGATACAGAGACGGACCTGAAATACGTCTTGCGTATCTACAACAAAGACAACCGCTTCGATGAGACTCGCGCACATCAGCTCAAGCTGTTCGCCGATGATCACGGCCAGGAGGATAACCCTCCCGTGCAACAAGCTGGATACGGACGAAACTCACTGGCTCAGTCAAATATCGCTGTGGGCGGCGGTACCGTGACTGTCTTCGGCGAGAATGTCCCAGCCAACAGCACGGTTTATGTGCTGGGCCTGCCAGTGCCAGTTGATGGGCAGGGCAAGTTCGTCACTGAGCAGGTGTTACCCGCAGGTTCGCACAATGTGACCATCGCTGTGCTCGACAACAACAAGCGCGGCTTAGAGTTCCAGCGTAACCTGTACATCCCGGACAGCGACTTTTTCTATGTCGCACTGGGTGATCTTACAGTCGGAACCTCATCGGTTTCCGGTCCGACGGAACTGGTCGGAGAGAACGGTGGTTTTGGTGAAAACGTCTTTACCAACGCCCGTTTGGCCGGTTTCCTAAAGGGCAAGGTCATGGGTGATGTCTTCGTCACCGCGCAAGCCGATACCGGTGAAGCTTCCGTTCAGGATATTTTCACCAACCTGCTGGACAAGGACGCGTCCTCGCTGGTGGAGCGTATCGACGACAACCGGACCTACACGACCTTTGGTGACGATTCCTCGATCAAGGACGAGACCCCGTCGCAAGGGAAGTTCTATGCTAAAGTGGAACGGGGCAACAGCCACGTTCTGTGGGGTAATTTCTCCACAAATATCTCAGGCACAGACTTCGCACAGATCAATCGCTCCCTCTACGGCGCGCAGCTTAAGTTCCGCACCGAGCAAGCGAATGATAACGGCGATGCTTACCTATCTTTGGACGCCTTTGGTGCCCAGCAGGGGACGGTGCCGCACCGCGATGATTTCCGCGGGACCGGCAACTCGGTTTACTTCCTGTCCTACCAGGATCTGACCGTAGGCGGCGAACGCCTGAGCGTTGAAGTCCGCGATCCGTTCAACAACATGGTCAAAGAGCGGCGCGAGCTGGTCTACGGTGAAGACTATGACATCGACTACATTCAGGGTCGGGTCATCCTGTTCGAACCTCTGCCATCAACCGCAGACGACGGCTTTCTTGTTACCTACGGGACCGCGTCAGCCGGTGACGAGGTCTACCTTGTCTCGGAGTACGAGTACTCGCCCCTAGGCGCAGACTTTTCCGACCTGTTCTATGGTGCACGGGCCTCGGCATGGTTGGGCAAATACGTCAATCTTGGTGCCACGGCGATACGCGACCAGCGGGGCCTGATCGACAAGCAACTTCTGCAAGCGGACGCGACAGTTTCCCTGGGCGGCTCCACCTATATCCGAGGTGAAATTGCCCAATCCAACGGCGATCCCTACGTCTCATACGGGTCGTTGGATGGTGGTTATTTTGTCAACGAAAACACCTCCCCGGCAGCGCTTCAGACGCTGATCCCAACGGGCGGCACGCTTGCCATCGTGGGGGATCTGACCAACCTCGAAGACCTGACTGTTACCCTTGTTTCGCGGCACCCTGTCAGCGGAGAAGAAAGCGGCAGTCAGACCCTGACCGAGGGCACGGATTTCACGTTGACGGGCAATGATATTGAGCTGATTGGCGACTTTGCCGGTTGGGATGCTTCCATCGATGATACCGTTGAAGCAGCCGATCTGTCGGCGGGCACGCAAGTCGGTGATGATGTCGAAATCCTGGTAAACCCGAACAATGGGTTGCAAGGCGAGCTCGGCTATCGGCTGGAAGCCTCGGTTGCTGCTGCTGATCTTGGGGTTGACTTCAATGGTCGTGCGACCGGTTATTTCCAACATCGAAATGCTGGTTTTGCCGGATCGGGTTCCTACACAGCCGATGACATCAACCAGTTTGGCGGCTCTGTCTCCGCGCCGATGGGACCGGTTAGTCTGTCGGCCCGCTATGATCAGACCAATAACACGACTGATGAGGTGCAGGATCGCCGCGCCAACGTTGATGCCAAGTTCCGCTTTGGCAACATCAAGGCCGGCGTGGGTCTGGGATACTCTGACGCTGAGGCGTCCGGTGTACAGACGGCGCAGTCCACCACCTTGGGCGGCGATATCGGCGCAACATTTGGCGACTACAGCGCTGGCTTGTTCGGCCAGTACGACCTGCAGAACGCCAGCGACGTCAACAAGGGCAAGGTGGGCTTCCGTGGATCGGCACAGATCACCGAAAATATTGGCCTGAACGCCCAGGTTGGCACCAATTTCGACACAGGCGGTGAAAGCACGGCGTCGGACAATCTGTTCGCGTCGGTCGGTACAGACGTCACCGTCAATGACTACATTCGCCTGAATGCAGCCTATGAACTGACCAACCAGACCAATGCAGGCACCGGACAGGGGCAGCTAGGCGGTACGATGAACTTCGGCGCCAATGCACGCTTCAATAACGGCGTGAAGTTCCATGTCAGCGAGCGCATTTCGCACGCTGGTACGTCGGTGAACACCTTGCAGCACGCTTTTGGGGTGGACTATGCCATGAGCAAGGCTGTCACTTTCGGTGTGACGGGAGAAGCCGGTCAAGTGCGCGAAAACCAGTTTGCCGAAGCGGGGGAAGACAATCCGTTCCTCAACCGTCGAGCGGCAACTCTGCGAGCGCAGTACAACAAGGACGGCCTGTCCTTTGGCGGCGTGGGTGAATACCGCTGGGAGGAAAGCTCAGCCGACACGGACGAAAACGGTTCCAATGACACGCGTTCTACATACGCGCTCAAAGGCAACGCCTCAGCGAAGGTTTCGCCGAGCTGGCGTCTGGTGGCCAACGCGGCGGCTGTGTTCTCGGAGTTTAACGGCAACTTCGAAGATGGAAACTTCCTCGAAGCGTCGATTGGTGCGGCCTACCGCCCGATCGACAACGACCGCCTGAACTTCCTGGTTCGCGCAACCTCACTCTATGATCTGCCAACGCGGACTCAGGCTGATACTGCAGAAGAAACCGGCGGTGGCGTTGCCAGCTATCGTCAGCGCTCTCTGGTCGGTGAAGCCGATGCGATCTACCAGATTTCGAACAACTTCGACGTTGGTGCGAAATACGGTGTGAAAGTAGGCGAGGTGACGTCCTGTCGGTCCTGTGCCGATTGGTACGGCTCCAACATCCACCTTGTGGTTGGCCGCGTCGACTGGCACGTCGTCAAGAATTGGGACGCTTTGCTCGAAGGCCGCGTGATGTGGCAGGGCAACGTCGGCAACTCTGGCGAAAGTGCCACCCGCTTCGGCGCACTTGCGGCGGTATACCGACACCTTGGGGACAACTTCAAGATTGGTGGTGGCTATAACTTTGGTTCCTTTGACGACAACCTGACGAACGTTTCGTTCGACAAGCAAGGTGTGTTCGTCAACGCAATCGCGAAGTTCTAGCCATCCGGTCAGCAACCGCTCGTTCCTTGCTGACCAGATCTTGAAGCAGGGAACGGAGATGCCAGCCTTTTTTTGAGTGATGCCCAGCACCCAATGTATTGGCGCGTGCTGGCGGTTTGAGCCGCCAGCCGAACGGTACCTCCGTTCCCCTTTTTATTAACCAAACGCTGGCCTCCTGTTTTCGCTGCGGCGAGGACGGGAGGCCCGTTTGCTGTTTCGGAGCGGTCCTTTTGCTCTGGTGCGCGGATGCCAGTCGTGGTCCTGTCTCGCAGTCTCCACCGCCGGAACCTGCGTGCAAGGGAAACCATGACTGAACTGCTGATTGTCTTTGTCACCATGTCGCTGCTGACCGTGACACCAGGACCGAACAACCTCCTGCTCGCAGCTTCGGGGGTCCAGCACGGTTTTCGTCGGTCTTTGCCCATGTTGCTGGGGATTGTGGTGGGTTTTCCGGTGCTGGTGCTCTGTGTTGGTCTGGGGCTTGGGCCTGTCTTTCAGGCGGTGCCTCTGATCAAAACCATCCTGAAAATAGCCGGTTCAGCCTACCTACTCTACCTCGCCTGGCAGGTGGCAACGACCAGAACCCTCGCCACGGCCCAAGCCAGCGACCCCATCGGCTTTATCAAAATGGCTGGATTCCAGTGGGTCAATCCCAAGGTCTGGTCTATGGCCGTAACCGTAACCTCCAGCGTCATGGTGACGGAGACCATCGACCTGCGCGGCGCCCTGACGGCCGCCCTTATCATCATGGCAACCACCTCGATTTTTAACACAGCCTGGCTGGTCGCAGGCGCTCTGATGCGGGACTGGTTGAATGTAGGTCAGCGCATCGTGTGGTTTAACCGCTTGATGGGAGTGGCTTTGGCTGGATTTGTGGTCTCGCTGGTGCTTTCACCCTAAAAGCGCTCCAAGACCACGTAGAGCGCATCGATGCCTTCCTTAGGCAGGTAGTCGTTGAAGCCGCGATAAATCTCACGGAACAGGCCGTCGTCGAACAGGGCTTCCAGCGCGTCTTCGAACGGGCGCTCTTCATAGCCCTTTCCATTGATCGAAATCACCGCTCGCGCCCCGGACTTCATCGGTGGGGCAAGATGAACCAGATGCTCCGGCCCGATCACCGACGGCCCAAAGATGCCGCAGCATGTGAGCGCCTCGACGCTGCCCTCTTCGATGGTATAGGGCTGGGTCATATCCAGCTCCCCCAGGGTCCGGTACACCCCCAGTTCCCGGGCCTTGGCCAGCATCTCCGGGCTGAGGTCCAGTCCGTCGATGATCGAAAAACCGAGCTCTTGCAAGGCGCTCCCCAGCATGCCGGTGCCACAGGCCAGATCCAGCACCGGTGTTCCCTTATCCAGAAACTCCGCCGACAGGTCGGCGACGACCTGGTGGGCGACGTAGCCCATGCCCTCGGTCGTATCGCTGTCATAGGTATCGGCCCAGCCGGCGTAGAGCTTGCGTGTGCCTTCCACGTCGTTGATGGCATAAGCCTGATTCTTGTGAACAGAACCTCTATTCTCGGCCATGTCAGGTTTCCTTCCGTTGAGCCCGTTCATATCTGAGCAAGGGCGCTAGTGCGCTTCCATCCAGTTGTCTGCAACCCCGGCATCAGCGACGAGCGGCACGGCCAGCTCGATCACGGGGTCGCAAGCGTTCTCCATGACACTGCGCGCGACGGAAACCAGCCGGTCCGCCTCGGCCTCTGGTGCCTCAAAGATCAACTCATCGTGCACCTGCAACAGCATTTTACCCTTTAAGCCAGCCTCGGTCAGGGCTTGTGGCATCCGCAGCATGGCGCGCTTGATGATGTCTGCCGCCGTGCCTTGGATCGGGGCGTTGATGGCCTGTCGTTCCGCAAAACCCCGCTTGGCAAAGTTCTTGTCGGCAATCCCGGAGAGGTGGATTTTCCGCCCGAACAGGGTCTGCACAAAGCCATTATCGCGGCCAAACAACTTTGCCCGTTCCATGTACTCGCGAATACCGGGGAACCGCTGGAAATACTGGTCGATGAAGTCCTTGGCTGCGCCGTTGGATATGCCGAGGTTGTTGGCAAGCCCAAAGGCCGAAATACCGTAGATGATGCCAAAGTTAATGGCCTTGGCGTTGCGCCGAACCATCGGGTCCATACCCTCAATCGGCACGCCAAAAACCTGACTGGCGGTCATGGCATGGATGTCGAGACCATCGCGGAAGGCCTGCCGCAGGGTTTCTTCCTCGGCCATATGCGCGGTCAGTCGCAGCTCGATCTGCGAATAGTCGATTGAAACCAGCTTGCAACCCGGTTCAGCGATAAAGGCCGAACGGATCTTGCGCCCAGCCTCCGTACGCACTGGGATGTTTTGCAGGTTGGGGTCGGTGGACGACAGCCGCCCGGTCTGGGCGCCAGTCATGGCGTAGGAGGTGTGGACCCGCTTTGTGTGCGGGTTGATCTGGGTTTGCAGAGCGTCGGTATAGGTGGACTTGAGCTTGTTCACCTGCCGCCAGTCGAGGATGCGCGCAGGCAGATCATGGCCCTGCGCCGCCAATCCTTCAAGCACGTCCGCGCCGGTGGAGTAGGCGCCGGTCTTGCCGGTTTTCTTACCACCGGGAAGGCCCAATTTACCGAACAGGATCTCCCCCATTTGCTTGGGTGAGCCAACGTTGAAGGTTTCCCCGGCAAGCTGGTAAATCTCATCCTCCAGCCGCGCGCTGTCCTGACTGAACTCTGACGACATGCGCGAGAGCAGGCGCGGATCAACCTTGATCCCTTCTCGCTCCATATCGACCAGAATCCCGATCAGGGGCCGTTCCATGGTTTCATAGAGTGTCGCCATCTTCTCCGGCACCAAACGGGCCTTCAGACGGCGGTGCAAGCGCATAGCGATGTCAGCGTCTTCGGCGGCGTAGTCCAGAGCTTTGTCGAGCGTAACGTAATCAAACGTGACTTGCGCCTTGCCGACGCCAGCGACTTCTTTGAAGGCGATGGTTTGGTGGCCCAGCATGCGCGATGATAGCTCATCCAGTCCATGATGATGCTTGCCGCCATCGAGCACAAAGCTGAGCAGCATGGTGTCATCCACCGGCCCGACCCGGATGCCAGAGTGCAGCAGCACGGCGGCATCGTACTTGGCATTATGCGCAACCTTGAGAACGGCGGGGCTTTCCAGCATGGGCTTGAGCCGCGCAATGGCCTCGGCCATGGGAATTTGCGAGGGCGTTTCACTGATCAGATCGCTGGCCTTGTGCGTCAGCGGGATGTAGCAGGCCTCCCCGGGCTCGATGCACAGCGACACACCAACCAACTCGGCCTGCTGCTGGTCTAAAGAGGTCGTTTCGGTATCAAAGGCGACCAACCGAGCCGTGGCTGCACGCTCGATCCATCGGTCCAGAGCATCCAGCGTGGTCACAAGCTCATATTTGTTCTCGGAAATCGGCACCTCAGGCTGGTCGGCGGGGGCTTCAACCACGCTTTGCGCCTCGACCTTCATTCCCATCTTCTGGGCAATGGACTTGAATTCCATCACTTCAAGGAAGCTCTGCAGCGTGGCTTCATCGTGAACTTCGTGGCGCAGCTCTTCGAGGTCCGGCAGGTCGGGAACCGCTGTATCCAGCCGCACCAAATCCCTCGAAACCCGCGCCATGTCGGCAAATTCGATCAGGTTTTCCCGGCGCTTGGTCTGCTTGATCTCACCAGCCCGCGCCAGCAGTGTATCGAGGTCGCCGTATTCGTTGATCAGCAAAGCCGCCGTTTTGATGCCAATGCCGGGAACGCCCGGCACGTTGTCAACGCTGTCGCCTGCCAGCGACTGCACGTCCACAACCCGCTCCGGGCCAACACCGAATTTCTCCACCACTTCATCGCGGCGCAAGGTCTTTTGCTTCATAGGATCGAGCATGCACACGCGGTCGTTCACCAGCTGCATCAAGTCCTTGTCGGAGGAAACGACCACCACGTCCAAACCGGCTTCGGCGCCGAGTTTGGCGTAGGTGGCGATGATATCATCGGCCTCAAAACCTCCCCGTTCGATGCAGGAGAGATTGAGCGCACGCGTCGCGTCGCGGACCAGCGGGAACTGGGGGAGCAGGTCTTCGGGCGGAGCGTCGCGGTTGGCTTTGTACTGATCGTAGATTTTGTGACGGAAGGTTTCGCCCTTGGCGTCGAAAATCACTGCGAAGTAGTCCCGCGCGTGATCCTCGACCAGCCGCAGCATCATGGTCATAAACCCGCGCACAGCCCCGACAGGCGTGCCATCGGATCGCGTCAGCGGCGGCAAAGCGTGGTATGCACGAAAGATATAAGCTGATCCATCAACCAGATAGAGAGTGCGCTCTGTGTTCGCGTTTTCGTTCACCGCTTTCCATCCCCTTGGGTTTGTTGCAACCACCCTAGCGTTTTGTAGCGGTCTCTGGCTAGCCGCAGCAGCACAGGCGCAGACAGGTTCTGAGCTGCGCTCGGCGCTGGAGGCGCAATTCGGGCCTTTGGCATGGCAGGACGAACACCGCTTCCCCAGCCAGTGCGACCCCTTGCCTGCCAACAATCCTACACCGCTGGATGCGGCGGCTTTGGAGGGGTTGGAGGCGGTGCCAACGGCCTTTGTGATCGTCGAAGGCACAGTTGAAGCCCTGTTCCAAGGGCGACAGCGGTGGTTCATTAACTTCGGTGGCGACTACCGCAGCGATTTCACCGTATCGCTGCAAGGCAAGCCCCTGACGATGGTTCGAAGGCTCTGGCCCTCGCCGGAGAACTGGACCGGGCAGCGGGTTAGGGTGAGGGGGTTTGCCGACATCTGGAATGGTGTGTTCGTCGAGTGGGACTTTCCCGAGCAGCTTTGCTTTATCGGTCCGGTCCCGTACAAACGCTAACCAGGGCCGCCACTGGCTCCCAAAGACCCAACACCTGCCGCACGCGACCGATGAACAATAGCCACCAACCGCTTCTCACCATCGATTTGACAGCCATCACCGCCAACTGGCGGCACCTCAACGGCCTAAGCCGGCTCGGGTCGGCTGCGGTGATCAAGGCCGATGCCTATGGGCTTGGCATGGAACCCTGTGCCCGCGCCCTCCATACCGCCGGCGCCAAGCGGTTCTTTGTCGCGACACTGGACGAAGGCCGTAGCTTGCGGGAGAGCTTGGGCGAAGGGATATGGATTGGTGTGTTGGAGGGGCTTTCGTCTGTCAGTGCCTTTAAGCAGCACAATCTAACCCCCGTTTTGAACACGCTGGAGCAGGTCAGGGCCTGGACCGGCCAAGACGAAGCTGTCATCCACGTCGATACGGGTATGAACCGGCTGGGTGTTCTGCCGGAGGAGTTGGTTGAAGCGGTATCGTCATCGACCTGGATGGGTGCACAATCGGCGATGCTGATGTCGCATTTGGCGAGCGCGGAAGAACCCGAAAATCCGAGCAACAAGGCTCAACTGACGGCCTTTCAGGCAGCGATGACCAGAGCCGGAAATCGCCTCTTCACCCCCTGTTTCATCAACAGCTCCGGGCACTTTCTGGGGTCGGACTTTGTCGATATTGGGCTCGGACGGCCCGGCTTGGCGCTCTATGGCGCCAATCCAACCCCTTCAGCACCGCAAAACCCCATGACCCCGGCCGTTCAGCTCCACGCCCCGCTGATCCAGGTGCGTACAGTCGAAGCGGGGGCGCCGGTGGGTTACGGCGGCACCTGGGTCGCGCAACGGCGGACGCATTTGGGCGTGATCGCCTTGGGTTATGCAGACGGATGGCCCCGGGCAGCGTCCGATCGGCTGTCGGTCCGGCTGGGAGAAACGCTGTGTCAGCAGGTGGGGCGGGTCTCCATGGACACTGCCGTGATTGACCTGACCGATGTCCCCGCCAGCGCGCGGCGCGTTGGATCCATGGTGGACGTGATCGGGGGTGACTTGACCCTTGAGCGGTTCGCAGAGGGGGCGAACACCATTAACTATGAAATCCTGACCAGCCTTTCCCGACGCGCAAAAAGGGCGTATCTCAGCGCATAAGGCTGAGAACGAAGGAAAGAGGGCGAGTGGGAACCAGCGTAACCTGGATCTTAAATGGATTGGCGAGAATTGGCGCAGGGCTGCTGGCTTTGGTGGCCGGGGTCGGCGCGCGCACGCTTTTTGCGCTCCAAGCCACGTGGCGCATCGCTGCACCGCCGTTTTACCCGCGCGTGTTCTTCGGGCAAGTCGCTGAATTCTTCTATTTCTCTCTGCCGGTTGTCGGTCTGACAGCCTTGTTCACCGGCATGGTGCTGGCGCTGCAGTCCTACACCGGCTTCGAACGCTTCAGCGCAGAAGCCGCTGTGCCGCAGGTTGTGGCACTGTCGATTGCCCGCGAACTCGGCCCCGTGCTGGCCGGTTTGATGGTGTCAGGGCGGATGGGCGCAGCCATGGCTGCCGAACTGGGCGCGATGCGCGTCACCGAACAAATCGACGCGCTGAGCACGCTGCGCGTTGATCCCATGCGCTACCTGGTCGCGCCGCGCATCCTTGCAGCCACACTGTCCCTACCCCTGCTGGTACTGGCGGCAGATGTCATCGGTATTCTGGGCGGTTATCTGGTCGCTGTAGGCCAGCTTGGCTTTGACGGGCCGCTGTTTGTCAGCAGCGTCATGCGGTTTCTGACCGGCGGTGATCTGGGCAGCGGGCTGATCAAGGCGGCGGTGTTCGGCTATTTGATTGCCGTCATGGGCTGCTACCATGGATTTACGGCCTCGGCAGGCGCGGAAGGGGTGGGACGGGCGACGACATCGGCTGTGGTTTCCAGCGCCATTGCCATCCTTGCCTCCAACTTCCTGCTCACGGCCCTGCTGTTTGGGATTGTGTGATGAGCAATACGACTCTAGATCCCATCCTCCACGTTCAAGAGCTCAGCGTCACGCTGGGCGGAAAGCTGATCATTGAGGATCTGGGCTTCGATGTTGCGCCCGGTGAGACGCTTGCGTTACTGGGCGGCTCCGGGACGGGAAAATCAGTCACCCTGAAGGCCATCCTCGGGCTGCTACCGTCGCAGGCAGGAACCATTCATTTGGGTGAGGTCGAGCTACGATCCGCCACCGGCCGGGACGCCGCAGCGGCACGCGCGCGGATCGGTATGCTGTTTCAGGGGGCGGCTCTGTTCGACTCCCTGTCGGTTTGGGAGAACATCGCCTTTCGGCTGACCCAGGCTGAGGGCGTGGGCCAGAAGGTGGCGCGGGAGCGGGCGCTGACCATGCTGGACGCTGTCGGACTGGAGCCGACACTGGCTGACCGCCGCCCGGCCGACCTCTCTGGCGGGCAGCAAAAGCGCGCCGGGCTGGCCCGCGCTTTGGCCGCTGAGCCGGAGATCCTGTTCTTCGATGAACCAACAACCGGGCTGGATCCGATTTCTGCCGGCCTGATCGACAAGCTGATGGCCGATACGGTAGCGCGCACGGGTGCTGCGGCCGTCATGATCACCCACGACATCGCCTCCGTCCGCAAAGTCTGCCAGCGCGTGGCATTCC
>Ga0206125_10002432_pt1 | contig 19697 bp, 20 predicted proteins | sample Helgoland_Spring_4_FD_148598 | JGI IMG/M metagenome (GOLD analysis project Ga0206125, IMG submission 148598) | Pelagic subsurface seawater microbial communities from Kabeltonne, Helgoland, North Sea - Helgoland_Spring_Bloom_20160331_1 | ecosystem: Environmental > Aquatic > Marine > Epipelagic ... | reverse complement strand
TTGCCGAGTTCCTTCAACGCAGTTCTCCCAAGCGCCTGAGTCTACTCGACTCACCCACCTGTGTCGGTTTAGGGTACGGTCTATTTATCTTGACTTTTTCTTGGAAACACCTCGCAGCAGTTAAAATCCATTTATTAACCACCACTTACATGCTTCGTCGTACTAAGAAAGGATATTGAATCATTCGTTCAATTATTCCCATCGGCTACAGCTTACGCTTTGACCTTAGGGACCGTCTTACTGTGCGAAGTTTACCTTTACACACAAACCCTTGGGCTTACGGCGATAATGTTTCGAGACATTATTTATCGTTACTCATGTCAGCATTCTCACTTCTGATATCTCCAGCTTATCTAACGACAAACTTTCACAGATTTACAGAACGTTCCGCTACGCCATACTCCTAAAATAAGAGCACAGTCGCCGCTTCGGTAGATTTCTTAAGTCTCTATACATCGTCGGCGCTGAACGGCTAGACCAGTGAGCTTTTACGCTTTCTTTAAAGGATGGCTGCTTCCAAGCCTACCTCCTGGTTGTTTAAACTGTTCAACTTCCTTCCTCACTGAGAAATCATTTAAAGACCTTAGCGTTCGATCAGGGCTGTTTCCCTCTCGACCATGGACCTTAGCGCCCAAAGTCTGACTGCCGAAGTCTATTGTCCGTATTCGGAGTTTCTTTGTAGTTGGTAGAGGCAATGCCCCCCCGAGTACAACGAGTGCTCTACCCCAGACTTTTTTACGACTTCGACGCTATACCTAAATATATTTCGCGGAAAACCAGCTATATCCAAGTTTGATTGGCCTTTCACCCCTACCCACAAGTCATCCCAGTATTATGCAACATACACGGGTTCGATCCTCCATTACCGGTTAAAGTAACTTCAATCTGCTCATGGGTAGATCACTTGGTTTCGGGTTTTATTCATTTAACTAACGCTCTTTTGAACTCGCTTTCGCTTAGCCTACATTGGAAATTTAAGCTCGCTAAATAAATAAAGTTGCTGACCCATTATACAAAAGGTACCTAGTCACTATAATAATCAAGCTCCTAGTGGATGTATGCATTAGGTTTCGGGTTCTTTTCATTAATCACATTTTCTTTTTCACCTTTCCCTCACGGTACTAGTTCACTATCGGTCATATGGAAATATTAAGGCTTGGAAGGTGGGCCTCCCATTTTCAAACAGAATTACACGTGTTCCGCCCTACTCAAATAGTAAAAATAAATCGACATCCTACGGGGCTATTACCCTTTGCAGCAAGATATTCAAAACTTTTCGGTGTAAATTTATTTTACCAGAATCTTTTAAATTCGGCCTTGTCCGCGTTCGCTCGCCACTACTAACGGAATCTCGGTTGATTTCTTTTATATTGGCTACTTAGATGTTTCAGTTCACCAACTTTAGTTATAATCATAACTTTCATTAAGAAACGGTTTCCCGATCGGAGACCTGCATATTACAGCCTTGTCTAAGCTATATGCAGCTTTTCGCAATTAAATACGTCCTTTATTTTATCCATATGCCTAGGCGTTCCCCTAATGCATTGAGTTTTTTGTTTATACTGAATTTTCAATCATTTCAAATAAAATAATTGTTTACTACTATAAGGATACGTTTAAAAACTAACGATACCTTTTAATTAGCCTATATCTTTTGTTAAACAAAAGATACGGGCTAGCCATAATGTTCTCTGACTAACTTTAAATTAATTCTACCTTTATAAGAAATTTCATTTTGATTTGGCTCATAAACTACTACTGCGGTAAGAGTGCGGTAATCAAATTCAATATATCTAGGTAACGGAACAGGAAGTTTAATACTTGACCCTGCAGCATCTTTTAGAGGAGATTTATTTCTTTCTAACCTTAACTTTAACCGTTTTTGAAACGAAGTGTATATAGAACTCCATACATTCTCACTAGGAGAAACAAAGTCACCCACATTAACTAATGTACTCGGTGATTTTACCACTACACCATTTATTTTAAAAGACCCATGCAAAATATCTTGCCTTGCTTTAAAAATAGTATTAGCGAAACCTATACGAAGAATAAAAGCATCAAAACGTCGATCTAATAAACCTTTGAAACTCTTATTACTTTTAGAAGATCCAAATTCCGATTGATTAAAAAGAGTTTTAAATTGGCGCTCTGTTACTTTTCCGTACATTTTACGTAAAACCTGTCGAGATTTTAATCTTTCACTAAAAAGATCCTTTAATGATCCTTGGTTACTAAATCTGGGTTTAGGCATAAAACCTCTACGAGATTTAGCCCACTTTTTTCTATAAAATTCTTTAAACTTCGTTTTACCCCAAACGTTATAACCTACTTGGTTGGAGATTTTATTTCTTGGTTTATATCGTACTATTTGACGAATTTTGAGTTTATCCATTAAATTTACTTCTTTTTATTTTTTACGCCTTTCCTTTTTACGGGATTATTTAAATTTTTACTAGACTTAGACGTATTACTTCTAACTTTTTTCACATTTTTTTGAGCGAATCGTGGTGATTTGGCTAGAGGTTTTGTAGCAGTAATATTCTTTTTTTTAGCCACAAGGTGACGTTTTTTTACTCCTGTTTTAATAGCTTTTTTTACAAGAGTTAAAAAAAGACCTACAACTTCTAAAGAACTATCGTTTGCAGGAATAGGGTACGTCAAGTTATGAGGATTTCCACTTGTGTTTAGAAGACCCATTGAAGGAACTTCTGAAGTTGAAGCTTCATTGATAGGCCTTGAAAGTTCTTGAGCGTTTAAAAAAATAACTAAGCTAGGCTTATTAGGTCTAGCTACTACTCCTTGATACTTACGTAAAAACTCGGTAACCAGTTTTTTACGTTGCCAGTCTAGTAATGTTAATGTGTTCAATCGATCCCCGTATTTTTGTACGTTGTCAGAGAAGACAAGCCAGTTGGTTAAAGTACCACTAACCCAGCGGGAGAAGAAAGGATGTCCTGTTTCTCTACCATAATTAAAAAGAAGGTGTTTATACTCTTTTCGAGTACCTACAACTAAGATATCACCCCCTTCTTTACTAATCTCTTCAATGATATTAAGAGATTGTTTTAAAGCAGATAAAGTACTTTGAACATCAATTAATAAACGATATTTTAAACGACCTTGTAAAATACGGCCTGTTAAATTAACACTCGGTTTTTTCTTTCGAAGAGGTATCGAAACTTTTTTATGTCTGTTTTTATTTTTTTTATTCTTTCCGTTTCGAAAAATCACGTTCATTTTTTTATTTTACTTTCTTAAAATGAGTAAATATGTGTGAAAAGCGTTTCTCTTTCAATACTTTATCAAGAGCCTTTTTTTGTAAAGTTTTTGCTTTTTTACTTAACTTTTTAGAACTTTTTAACTCTACCTTGATTGGTTGTGCTCCCTTTTTTACTGAAACCTTAAAACGGGCACGAGCTTTTGATTTTCCTACAATAAACGGATTCATATCTTTATGTGGCGAAGTAGAATCCCCTCCAAAATGAAAACCTGATTTTAACAATTTTTCTAGAGTTAAAACGTATTGTAGTTTATTATTTTTTCTTTTATTTTTCTTTGCCGTAGCAAGAATTCTTTTAACTTGTTTTGCCATTAGTTACTTTTTTTTACCCTCTTTACGTCTAATAGACTCATTAACAAACTTAATACCTTTTCCTTTATACGGTTCAGGTGGTCTAAAACTTCTAATTTTAGCAGCAAATTGAGATAAAAGATCTTTATTATTTCCAATAAGTACTATACTTATTTTCTTTTTTGGGTCACATTCTACTGTAATCCCCTCAGGAATATCCAATAAAATATTATGTGAAAACCCTAATTGCAATTCTAATACACGATTCTCTTCTTTAAGAAGTTCTGCACGATAACCTACTCCTATAAGTTCTAATTTGAGAGTAAATTGACGAGATACACCGATAATATTATTAGCGACTAGTGTTCGGGCTAATCCCCAAAAGCGCTTATATTTTTTATCTTCTAAAGATACATGAAGCATTGTCTCTTCTGGATTTGTGTTATAAGTAATACCAGAGATTTCTGCTACACTAAGTTCACCATGAGGACCTTTTACAGTAATACTTTTGTTATCTTTTTCTACGAGTATACTAACTTCTTCGGGAATTTTGATTGGTAATCTTCCTATATAAGACATAGTTTTTTATTTTATTGCGCAAACAACTTCACCTCCTACTCGGTGATGAATAGCTTGTGCGTGCGTTAATAAACCTTTGTTCGTCGAAAGAATTAAAATACGTCCAAAACCTTCTTTTCTTAAAAAAGCTTCCATTTCTATGACGGACATAAAAACACGACGGCTTTGCTTTGAAATTGTCTCAATACTAAGAAGTGCTGGTTCACCTGATGTATATTTAAGGAACACAGACCCTTTATTGAAATTGGACACTTCTAGGTCTTTAATATCTTGAGATTCTACACCAGAAGGTATGTTTTCTGACCAACCGGAAATAAAACCTTCGTCTCTTAAGATTCTCAAGAGGCTTATGTTACGCGAAGTATGGACAAAAGGAATACTTTCCAATTTTGCCATATAACCATTACGTATTCTTGTCATTAAATCTGAATATCCTTGCTTCGAAGTCATATTATTTTACCAACTTGCTTTTGAAACACCAGGAAGCTTTCCGGATAGAGCAAGTTCACGCATTTTTATACGAGAAAGACCAAAATGACGATAAACACTTCTTGGTCGTCCTGTTAATAAACAGCGATTATGTAATCTTGTTTTTGAACTATCACGGGGAAGTTTTTCAAGCATTTCCTGGATTTTAATACGAGCTTCAACAGAAATACTTTTACTTGTATATGCTTTTTTAAGAGCAGCACGTTTTTTTTCGTACTTTGCTGTTAAATAGCGTCGTTTTTTATCACGTTCTATGCGAGCTTTCATAAATTTATTTTTATATACTGGAGCCGACCGGACTCGAACCGACAACTTTCTGCATGCAAAGCAGACTGTCTACCAATTGACATACGGCCCCATGAATAAAATATTTTCTTTTTATTCAATTTAGATCTTTTATTCCCTGTACTGGTCTAAACTCTCTATGTACAAGTCAATCTTATCTTTAACAACTTCTCCCGAAGCAGGTAAATCTTGATCAGAACTTAAGAATTTTTGACCAGCAGCCGAAAATGATGGAGAAAATGCCACATCAAAATATGCAGCCCCAAATATCTTTAAATAGAAACACCACACTGTGTCGTATTAAGGATATTTATACTCTTACGGATACTTAAAAGAACATTTTTAAGCACCTTCTGATTTTTTGGTAATTTTTATCTCATGGGTTTCCATGAATTTCCCAAAACTTTTAAAGGAGTCATCCATTTGTTGAAAAAGTTTTGAGCCAGTAATAAGAGTGTTTGCGCAAACGTAACTGGTACCAAGAAGAACGCCACCCGCTATAATGTAGGTACCACGAGTAGTTCCTAACATTTTCTTCACAATTTGCCTACTCCCTTGAGATAACCCTGAGCTTTCTGAGATCACCTCAGGCATGCTTTTTACAAGATTGGCTGCCTCTTGACTGGGGAAAACAAATGGCTTACCGCCCAAAGTTCCGTGAGAGTGATTAGGTAACTTATTAGCGGTCATATTCTCAATAAACTGTTGTTTTAGTATACTCTCCCGAGCAGCAGACTCTATACACTTATGGTGAAACCAAGTTTTACCTCCAGTGTTACCAAACATACTATTCTCAGGAAATAGTACCTGTGCAGTTGTATGATAAGACCTAATGCTAGGTTTTCTTTTGTTACGGGGTTGTATCCCATAACTGGGTCTTTTAACCCCATAGTAGCTATCGAGGGAATCCGAGAAGAAATCCCCATCCATTTCTAATACCAATTTTTTACTTTTGGGATAGTTTGGAAAAATTGGATAAACTACCCTAGAATAGTAAAGAAAGCTGTACAAAAAAGATAACCACATAAATAAATAAACGTTATCGTTTCCCGTAAAATTTAAGAAAAAAAGATAAAAAATTAGGGAGCTTACAACTACTTTTCGTTTTTTTGTATACATAACCCACGACTCAATTAAAACAAGAGTTGTTACGAAATCCCCCCAAATAGCATTGGAATACAGTAACCTAATATGAACCTTGTGTATGTACAAACACAAAGAGCTACTAGTACTTGTAATTAACGTAGGAATAAATGCTAACATGATAAAACAAAGGGTTGAAATAATAGTAAAAATGTAAGGAGTCAGTTGAACGTTTAGCTCATTTATATGAGAAAAACTTAAAACCCAAGGCCTTACACATAAACGTATAATGAGCCAATAAAAGCTCCAGTATAGAAAAAAATGGCCTGTAGTATAGGTGATAAGTGACACTTCGTTAAATTTTAAGAGAAATTTCTCTAAGTTACTTCCTATCTTATTCACCAAAATAAGATAATACTGAACGAAGTTTCGAAACAATGAGTGGGCTTTGTCTTTCATGAACATTTTATCTATTTTTTTGAGGTATGTAAAAAAATATAAAAATTCTTCTACAAAAACTAGATCCTAATCAGAACAAAGGATTTAAGGAAACAAAAGCTGTATTATTGAATAAGGTTGTGCCTTAAGATATAAAATCCCAACAAGTATAATAACTCCTAGTAAAAAACAACCAACAATAACGACTATAAGTAAACCCAACTTACCTAATGTACATAGAAAGGCACGCATAAATTTACTTATAACCTTAATCATTTTGAAATAGTAAAATAACATTTTTTATTTTTTTATAAGATATCCTTTAAATCATTAAAGGACATCCCAAACAACAAACGTTGTAAGAGAATATTAAGACTATAACTGTACTTTAATATGTTCTAATAAGTTAGCTACAGAAACATGCATCGGATCTAAGAAGATCTCAGGGTAAATACCCATAATTAATGTTAGAATAATTAATGGTAATAAAGTAGCAAATTCACGTCTGTCCATATCAATAAACTGACGCATGTATTGGGTCTTTATATTACCAAAACATACACGGTTGAATAACCATAAAGAGTAACATCCTCCTAGAATCATACCAGTAGCTGCAATAAAACATACTGTGGTATTAGCTTGGAAAGATCCTGCTAAAATAAGGAATTCACCTACAAAACTACTTGTACCAGGTAAAGCAATATTGGCCATAGTAAAGAACATAAAGATAGCTGTGTAAACAGGCATAGCATGGGCTACTCCTCCGTAATACTTGATTAAACGTGTGTGGTGACGGTCATAAACTACACCAACACAAAGGAAAAGAGCTCCGGATACTAAACCGTGACTAAGCTGTTGTAAGATAGCACCTTCTAATCCTTGAGCATTTAATGTAAATAAACCTACCATCACAAGATTCATGTGAGCAACAGATGAGTAAGCAATAATACGTTTTAAATCAGTTTGTCTTATAGCAGTTAATGAAGTATACACAATAGCAATACAAGCGAAAGTATAAACTAGTGGTGTAAAATAATTTGTGGCATATGGAAATAAAGGCATTGAAAATCTTAAGAAACCGTAAGTTCCTAACTTTAAAAGAATTCCAGCTAGGATTACAGAACCTGCTGTAGGAGCTTCAACGTGTGCTTCTGGAAGCCAAATATGAACAGGAACCATAGGAACTTTCGAAGCAAATGATGCAAAGAATGCTAACCATAATAGTTTTTGAACATCTTCATCAAATTCTGTAGTTAATAGAATTTGATAATCAGTTGTACCTGCATGGAAATAAATCCATAAAATAGCTAATAACATTAAAACAGACCCTAGTAACGTATATAAGAAAAACATATACGCTGCACGAATTTTACGTTCTCTTGACCCCCATACACCAATAATAATAAACATCGGAATAAGAACAGCCTCAAAGAAAACGTAGAATAAGATAAGGTCTAAAACACAGAAAACAGCAATAACAAAAGCCTCTAAAAATAAGAAAGCAATCATATATTCTTTGACGTTAGTCTTAATAGCTTCCCAACTTGCTAAAATACAAATGGGGATAAGTAAAGTTGTAAGAATAACGAAGAATAAAGAAATACCATCAATACCTAAATAAAAGTTAATGTTTGATGATCCTATCCAATGATAAACTTCAACATACTGAAATTTTGCTGTTAAATTGTCAAAAGCTGCCCATAAATAAAGAGACATAATAAAAACTAATAATGAAATATATAAAGCACTTGTTTTTATAATCCCTGTATACTTTCCTGGAACGAAAAGTAAAATAACTGCACCAATAATGGGCATTAAAATTAAACTAGATAAAATAGTATGATCCATAATAAAACATATAATTTGAAAAAGAACGGGCGAATAACGGGACTCGAACCCGCGACATTTAGAATCACAATCTAATACTCTAACCTACTGAGCTATATTCGCCAAAACATAAAAAAAGCTTTTTTTTAAGCTTTATTCTATCCATAAAACCTTTCAGAATATGCACTCCCTTGTCTACCCCTTTGGAAATAAGTTAAAATGTTTTTATAGTAGTTTAAGACTATGTTCTAACACTAATCGCATAGATTCACAGCTATTACTCGCTATAAAATAAATACTGGCACACTCACTATTAATATTTTCAAGCACTTGAAGATAGTCAGAATGTTAACTGTTTATAAGTAAAAAATCTGACTATTTAAGATACTGGCCGTAACCAACAATATAAGCCCCACCAATACCTAAGAATTTAAGCAACGGAAGTGGATCTTTGTTAACTTCCCCTTCAAAAATCTCTTTATCTATCGATTCACCAAAATGCCCAAAAGGCATCTCTAATGTGCTTGTTTGGTAGAAAAACCTTATTTGGTTAGACCCTGCTTTTTTATGGTTATTCTTATTAGAAGCATTTTTAACAGGATAGTATATTGGAATTAACACATTATCATAATAAGATGTGAGCCCTTGAATAAATAAAAGGAACCAGCAGAAAAAGAGACCGTTCTGGGGGTTTAAAGGGAATAATACCGCTTCACCTATTCCAGCACATATTATAAAGATAAATAACATACCCCAAAAAGCCCCTATATTTGTAACAATGGGATTAAATTCATTCTCAAATCTTTTAATAAAAGCAGAATATTTAACATAACTCTTAAAAGTCCATTCTAGGCCAAAAGAACTCAAAAGAAACTTAAAATGAAGTTCTGTTAAATTTTTATGAAAAGTACTATTAAGGACCGTGACATAAAAAGCGAAAACGTAAACCAGCATACTTAACTGAAAGCAGAGATCTAAAAAGAACACTATTTTAATTAAAAAGAGACTAACCCAAAAACACCTTACTCGTAAATTTCGAAGAAAACTTCGTTTAAAAGTCATGTATTTTATAAGAGAAATAAGTCTAGATTTGATTGATTTTGAGATTATTTTAATCATCGGGCAAAGCGGGATTCGAACCCACGGTACCATCGGCACGCTTGCTTTCAAAACAAGTACATTCGACCACTCTGTCATTTGCCCTGAGCTTTTAATACTTAATAAGCTAACCAAACTTTTACTCCCATAGATCCATATAAAGTAGATGCTTCATCAAACCCATATTTAACAGGCCTAATAATTGTTTGAAAAGGAATTCTTCCATGTTGGGTAACATATTTACGAGAACGTTTTGATTTGTTCATACGACCACAAACTTGGACTCTAATTCCTTGTAATCCGGGCATTATTTTAAAGAAAAACGCACAAACAGCAGCGGTATGCTGATATAAAGCACGTTGGTTACGAGTTTTACCTAACTCTCTTGCTAAAAAAGATGCAAGTAGTTGAGGTTGTTTAGTCTTACATACTAGGAAAACTATATTTATCATAGCATCAAAATAATTATTTCTTGAAAGGTATTTAAATTCTTTCATACCTAACTGAATATAGTTTTTAATACTATCTTTTTTCCAAGAAGAACTTTTATTTATTTTTTTATTTGCAGTAGAGCTACTTTTTAAAGTAATTCTAGACTCCGCTAATGTTGATCCAGAAAGACGTCTGTTGTTAGAATGTTTTTTTCCTTTAAACCCACGTTTTTTCCAAGACTTTTGCTTCTTGCCTTGTTCAGAAACTAACCCTTTAATAAGAACACAATTTAAAGTAATAGAATCTGGAGCGTATTTTTTATTAAAAACTTCTACCAGCCTTTTAAGTTCAACTTGGAGCTTTTCTTTATTTGTAAGAACTACAGATTCTTTATTTAAAGACTGCTTTTTTATTTCTCCAGGAACATATCCAAACACATTTAAATCTACAATACCAGTACTGAAATTTTTTGAAATACCTATTTTACCTACATAACCATCTCTAGCTGCAAATAATTGTGTAATAAGGTTTCGCATTTCTAAGTCCATATGAAGATTTTGTCTGTAATCATGTCCTTTCTGGGTTGGGTCTGAAGACCAACTAGAATCCCAACCTTGAGCTACACCTAATCGAAAACCTGTTGAATGTACTTTCTGACCCATTTATTTTATTTTTTACCTTTCTTAAAAAAGTATCGTTGACGCGTATAAGCAAATTCACCAAACTTATGACCTACCATTTGGCTATTTACTACAACTTGTTGGTACTGCCTACCATTATGCACTAAGAATGTTAATCCAATAAAATCCTCTAGAATAGTAGAACTACGTGAAGTTGTTTTAATACGTACACGACCTTTTTTTGTAGGGTCCGCAATATACTCTTTGGCCCTGTTAATCTTTTTTCTTAAACTCGTTTGTACAAAAGGACCTTTCCAAATTGATCTACTCATTTTTGATACTTAACGTTTTCGTTTTTGAAGAATTAAGTCTGAATTCTTTCTAGGACTTCTTGTTTTCGGTCCTTTTGTTAATTTACCCCACGGGCTAACAGAAGGACGTCCTCCACTTGTTTTACCTTCTCCTCCACCATGCGGGTGATCTACTGGGTTCATAGCAACACCTCTAACAGTAGGACGGCGTCTTAACCATCTAGAACGACCTGCTTTAGCAAGAGAAATACTTCCGTGATCAAGGTTTGATACAATCCCTATCGTAGCCATACAATCTAAAGGTACTAAACGTTGCTCTTTTGATTTTAATCTAATTTGAGCGTATTTACCATCTTCAGTTTTTTGAATCAAAACTCCAAAAGTTCCAGCTGAACGAGCGTATTGCCCTCCATGACCTGGTTTAAGTTCGATGTTGTGAATCATAGTTCCTACTGGGATGTTTCTTAGAGGTAAAGCGTTTCCTATATTAACAGGGACATCTGGTCCTGATTCTACTATAGCTCCAACTTTAAGGTCTAATGGGGCTAAAATATAGTGATAAGAACCGCTTGTATCTAATACCTTCGCAATAAATGCAGAACGATTAGGGTCATATTCAATAGAAGCAACAGTAGCCTCAGAAAACGAACTTCTTTTAAAATCAACTAGACGATATCTACGTTTATGCCCTCCTCCTTTTTTAAAAGATGTAAGTCGTCCTTGATGGTTACGTCCACCTGAATTGGACAAACCTTTTAATAAAGAACGCTCAGGCTTTACTTTTGATAATTTCCCGTAGTTTATTTGAATTAATTGACGTTGCGATGACGTTGTTGGTTTTACTTGTCTAAGACACATTACATTGTATTATTATAGTAAACGCTCCTTTAAGAGTACCCTAACACTTTAGTGTATTCTCTTAGACGTAATTGAGCTTTTATTTACTATAAGAATAGAAAATCAGTACAACACGTCATGTTAAGAGAAAATACTATTTAATTATGTTTAAGTTATTCGGAATAAAGATAAAACCAAACGCTTCTATTAAAAAAGGTCTTTCTTTAGTATACGGACTTGGTGAACCTACATCACAACAAATCTGTAATACTATTGGAATAAACCCTAATGCAAAAGTTAGTACACTCTCAAAAAGAACACAAGGAAAAATTCAACATTTTTTAAATGTAAATGACATTAGCCCTAGTAGTATAAAAAAGATACGACGTGATTTTGTTGTAGATTTAATTTCTAACAGGAGCTACCGTGGTATTAGACATAAGAATAAATATCCTGTTCGAGGTCAAAGAACAAGTACTAACGCTAGAACCCAAAAACGTATAGGGGCAAAACACGCTAAGATCTAAAAGAATAAAGTCAATGTGACGGAATTGGTAGACGTGCAGGGTTTAGGTTCCTGTCTCCTTGAGAGGTGAGGGTTCGAGTCCCTCCATTGATAAACTATAAATACTAAGATTTTTTATAGTAGACTTACAATTAATAATAGCCTAAAATGTATCTTTTAATTGTTTTACTTCCTCTTATTAGCGCACTAACCGCAGGTTTCTTCGGACGATATATCGGACGAGAAGGTGCAAAATATATTACTACAGGATCCATTATGACTACATGTGCAATGTCTTATGTGGCATTTTATGAGGTAGCTCTAATGGGACAACCTGTACATTTTGATCTTATGACTTGGATCGATTCGGAAATGTTCAGCTTTTCTTGGGGATTCTTATTCGACAGCTTAACCGTAGTTATGCTTGTTGTTGTGACTTCTGTTTCTTCTCTTGTACACCTGTACTCGACAGAATACATGGGTCATGATCCTCACTTACCGAGATTCATGTCATACTTATCATTATTTACTTTCTTTATGCTAATACTAGTTACAGCAGATAACTTCTTACAAATGTTTGTAGGATGGGAAGGAGTTGGATTATGTTCTTACTTACTGATTAACTTCTGGTTTGCTAGACTACAAGCTAACAAAGCTGCTATTAAAGCTATGCTTGTTAACCGTGTAGGTGACTTTGGATTAGCTTTAGGAATCTTTGCTATTTTTGTTAAATTTAAGTCAATTGACTATGCTGTTGTATTTGCAGCCGCACCTGCTTTTGTAGGAGACACTATGACTTTTTTAAACTTTGAGGTAGACACATTAACTTGTATTGGACTTCTTTTATTTGTAGGAGCAGTAGGTAAATCCGCTCAGATTGGATTACATACATGGCTTCCAGATGCAATGGAGGGTCCAACACCTGTGTCAGCTCTTATTCATGCCGCCACGATGGTAACTGCAGGTGTATTCTTATTAGCAAGATCTTCTCCACTAATAGAGTACGCACCAACAGCCCTTGTTGTAATTACAGTAATGGGTGCTATGACGGCATTCTTTGCAGGAACAACAGGATTACTTCAAAACGACCTAAAACGTGTGATTGCCTACTCTACTTGTAGTCAGCTAGGTTACATGGTTTTCGCTTGTGGTTTATCTGCGTACAACGTAGGTGTGTTCCACTTAGCAAACCACGCGTTTTTTAAAGCTTTACTTTTCTTAAGTGCAGGATCTGTTATTCATGCTGTTGCTGATGAACAAGATATGAGACGTATGGGAGGACTTGTAAGAGTACTACCATTCACTTACGCTATGTTCTTTATCGGATCAATTGCATTAATGGGATTTCCTTTTCTTACAGGATTTTACTCTAAGGATGTTATTTTAGAGATTGCTTACGCTAAATATACTTTAAGTGGACACTTTGCTCACTGGTTAGGTACTTTAGCAGCATTTTTTACAGCATTCTATTCAATGAGACTCTTGTACCTAACATTTTTAGCTGAAACAAATGCGTATAAAAAAGTTATGGAAGGTGCTCATGACGCCCCTATTGCTATGGCCTTACCTTTATTTATATTATCACTTGGAAGTATCTTTATCGGATATTTAACAAAAGATATGATTATTGGAGTAGGAACTGACTTCTGGGGAAACGCGTTATTTACACATCCACAAAACTTAACAATGTTAGAAGCGGAATTTATTCCACACTACATTAAACTTACCCCGGTTATTTTAAGTAACTTAGGAGCAATAAGTGCATTTATTTTATACAAGAATTTTAGCACGGAGCTTTACTCAATGAAAAAAACAGACCTCGGTCGAGGACTATATACTTTTCTAAACAGAAAATGGTTCTTTGATAAGGTTTATAATGAGTTTATTTCACAAGAAGTTTTATCTATTGGTTACAACACAACGTATAAACTCGTAGATAGAGGACTCTTTGAATTCTTAGGTCCATTAGGTATTACAAGAACTGTATGGCAAAACGGTAGACTGTTCACAGGAATGCAAACAGGATTCGTATACCACTATACATTTGTAATGTTAGCTGGATTAACAGGATTTATTGCTATTGTAGGACTTTGGTCTACTGTTTCTCTATATTTAGACGCGCGTCTTGTTGTTCTATTTATTGCAAGTACCGCATTTATCTATAGTCAATATAACACAAAGAATTAAAACATCTGCGGTCCGAGAGGGCCGCCCATAAGGGTGTTAAAAAACAAGGACTATAGTACACAGCAAAAAGAAACCCCTAAGGAAGCCTGTTTAACCCCTTTCCTACTTCAAGTACAAAGACCCCGCCCTTACTTCTCTTCCCTTTTGTGTATTTCTTTAGTAGTTTGCCCACCCAAGACCATTCTTTTATTCCTCTTCTAACATCTAGAGACATTCTCTTCGAACCCACCCATATTCCTTTAACATATTATCAACTTCTTTTGTCTTTTGCCCACCCTACTCTATAAGAGATTCTTCTTTTATGTTTTAGTGTATTTATAAGATTATTACTAATACGATGTATTATTTAATAGAAGCACTCTTTTAAGTATTTTATTTAATTCCTACCCAAAAGGAAAGGTGGCTGAGCGGTCTAAAGCGCATCCCTGCTAAGGTTGTGTGTCCTTGTGGCACCAAGGGTTCGAATCCCTTTCTTTCCGGTTTCTTTATTAAAAAATTTTTAGTCCTTCATTATGTCATAACAGACCTTAGGGAAAAAAGTGGTGATTATCTGGAGGACTTTAAAATCATTATTGATACATTCATGTCCCTAATCTTTACATTAAAACAATTATAAAAGGTGTGTAAACAAAGGCTAAACTATGCAGTAAACCTGTTCAATGGTATTTTCCCTTGTCTACCCCTTTATGAAACGCTTTTATTTTAATAAACGATTTACGGGAGCCTGTAGTTTAATGGCAGAACACCCCGCTCATAACGGGTATGTTGTAGGTTCGAATCCTGCCAGGCTTAATGTAACTTTATATATTTTTCTTAAAAGGGTTCTCTTACGAGAACTATATCCCTTTAGTTATTGCTCTAATGTCTCTAAATATCAAATAAATTTATGGCAAACGCAACAAAAAACTACCACAGACACCCTTATCACATGGTAGATCCAAGCCCTTGGCCTTTAGTAGCATCTTTTGGTGCTTTCTTGGCAACTTCAGGTGGAGTTATGTATATGCATGGCTACTCAGGAGGAGGTTTTAGTCTATCTTTAGGACTCTTTATCATTATCTACTGTATGTATGTATGGTGGAGAGATATTGTCCGTGAAGCAACATTTGAAGGGTGGCACACTTCTATGGTTCAGAAAGGTATGCGATATGGAATGGTTCTGTTCATTGTATCAGAGCTTATGTTCTTCTTCGCATTCTTCTGGGCTTTCTTTCAGTCAAGTCTTTGTCCAAGTCCAGAGATTGGATCAGTTTGGCCCCCAAAAGGTATTGAAGTACTAGGTGCTTTTGAAATCCCTTTACTTAACACAGTTATTTTACTTACATCTGGAGCATCATGTACATGGGCTCATCACGCAATCGTAGTTGGAAGTCGTCGTGACGCTATTTTAGCACTAGTAATTACACTAGTTCTTGCAGTAGCATTCACAGGATTCCAGGTCTTCGAGTACGTTAACGCAACTTTTGGTATCTCCGATAGTGTTTATGGTTCATCTTTCTTCATGGCCACAGGCTTTCACGGATTCCACGTATTGATTGGAACAATTTTCCTTTCAATCTGTCTAATTAGACTTGTTCAGTACCATTTCTCAAAAGAGCATCACTTCGGTTTCGAAGCAGCTGCATGGTACTGGCACTTTGTTGATGTTGTGTGGTTATTCTTATTCGTAGCAGTTTACTGGTGGGGAGGGGCTTAAGGTAGGACAACGATTCTATGCAATCATCCACCTTTACTAACGCTGTAGTGGCATTTAACCCACTAGAGCAATTCCAAATCGTCCCACTTATTTCTTTCAATATCGGAGCTGTAGATTTCTCATTTACAAACTCAGCACTTGCTGCTGTAGGAGCATCTACTTTCTTTATTTTACTAGTAAGACTTGTTTTTCATACAGGTCAAGGTAGTATCGTTCCAAGCCGTTGGCAATCTTTACTAGAAATGATTTATGATCTTGTTGCTGGAGTTCTTAATGACAACGTAGGTCAAAGAGGTCAAGTATTTTTCCCTTTTGTTTTCTCTTTATTTGCTTTCCTTTTAGTAGTTAACTTAATTGGTATGGTTCCTTACAGTTTCACAATTACAAGTCATATCATTGTAACATTAATGTTCTCATTAATGGTTTACCTTGGTGTAATGACTATTATGATTCGTGAGCATGGATTCCACGCTCTTTCTGTATTTTTACCAGCAGGAGCTCCATTTGCGTTATATCCACTTCTAATTGCTATTGAGTTAATCTCAAACGTTATGCGTATTGTTTCACTTTCTGTGCGACTATTTGCTAACATGATGGCAGGTCACATTCTTTTAAAGGTTCTACTTGGTTTCGCGTGGACAATGATGATGGCTGGAGGTGTAATCTTCTTCCTTCATTTAATCCCAATGGGTGTTGTGTTTGTTCTTCTATTTTTAGAAACAGCTGTTGCTGTAATTCAAGCTTATGTTTTCGCAACATTAACTTGTATCTATTTAAATGAAGCAATTAACCTTCACTAATTTATAACTAAATTCACTTGCAACCTTTGGGTTGCTTGTTGGGTCCTTTAATTTTTTTGAAGGATTCAATTTTTAATTAATGCCTTACTTTATTCTAATTTTATCTTAAAAATGGAAAAATCTCAAGAAATACATAATAATTTTAGTCAGTCGGTTGTGGATATGATGCCTCATTCAGTTTATACAGCTGTTTCTGCAAATGGTGAATTAACTCTTTCTGTACCTGCTTCTTCTATTAAAGAAGTATTACTTTTTTTACGTGATCATACAAGTTGTCAGTTTAAAGTTTTAATTGACATTTGTGGAGTGGATTACCCAGAACGTGAAGCACGTTTTGAAGTAGTTTATCATTTATTAAGTGTAAAGTATAACTCACGTGTCCGTGTTAAAGTAGCTGTAGACGAATTAACTCCTGTTGACTCGGTAGTTTCAATATTCAGTTCGGCTGGTTGGTATGAGCGTGAAGTTTGGGACCTTTATGGTGTGTTTTTTTCAAACCACCCAGACCTTAGAAGAATCTTAACAGATTATGGGTTTGATGGTCATCCAATGCGAAGAGACTTTCCACTAACAGGACATACAGAAATACGATACGATGAAGCAGAAAAACGTATTGTGACGGAACCAGTAGAGCTTGCTCAAGAATTCCGTGTTTTTGATTTCGCAAGTCCTTGGGATCAAAAAGTTGACCCTGTTGTACTTCAGAACGTAAGTACTGAGGATAAATAGTTGTTATATTATACATAAATTTTTACTTATACTAAATGAGAACCCGTTGGTCCAAAGCCCCTATCGCTGATGTTTTAAGTTCACACCTAGTCGACTACCCTTCTCCAACTAACTTAGGATATTTATGGGGAGTAGGTTCGAGTGCAGGGTTGTGTTTAGGAATTCAGATTGTTACAGGAATCTTCCTTGCTATGCATTATACTTGCCATGTAGACCTTGCTTTTGCTAGTGTAGAGCACATTATGCGTGATGTTAATAATGGATGGCTTATTCGTTATATCCACGCAAATGGAGCTTCTATGTTTTTTATTACTATCTATGTACACATGTTTAAGAATCTTTACTACGGTTCTTACGCACATCCACGTGCAGCTCTATGGTGTTCTGGAGTTATTATCTTCTTAATTACAGTTTTAACAGCATTTTTAGGTTATGTTCTTCCTTGGGGTCAAATGAGTCTTTGGGGAGCTACTGTTATTACAAACCTTGTTTCTGCTGTACCTCTTATCGGAGTTTCCATTGTTGAGTGGCTTTGGGGAGGATTTTCTGTTGATAATGCTACATTAAACCGTTTCTTCAGTTTTCATTACCTTTTCCCATTTTTAATTGCAGGTCTGACAATTTCTCACCTTACTTTATTACACCAAACAGGTAACAATAACCCATTAGGTGTGGACACTACAACAGATAAGATGCCGTTCTATCCTTACTGTTATGTTAAAGATCTTTTTGTTTTCCTATCATTTTCTGTATTTTTCTCAGTAATGGTATTCTTCTATCCAAACGCACTAGGTCACCCAGATAACTATATTCCTGCTAACCCTTTAGTAACACCAGCACATATTGTTCCTGAGTGGTACTTACTTCCGTTTTATGCGATTCTTCGCTCAATTCCGGATAAGCTAGGAGGAGTTATTGCTATGGGAGCGGCTATTCTTATTATGTTAACTATTCCATTTACTAATAGTTCAGAAATTAGAAGTTCTTACTTCCGTCCATTATATACAAAATTATTCTGGTTCTTTGCAGCAGATTGCCTAATTCTTATGTGGATTGGTCAAAACGTTGTAGAATCACCTTATGTTGAGATTGGACAAATTGCAACAGTATTGTATTTTGCATACTTCCTGTTAGTGATTCCGTTTTTCGGTAAGTTTGAGTCTTATTTATTAAGAATGAAGCTTGACTAATATTTATGGGGACTTAAAGTCCCCTCCTTTAGAGGGCAGATGGCTGAGTGGTCAAAGGCACCTGACTGTAACTCAGGCGATTTTTATCTTCGAAGGTTCGAATCCTTCTCTTCCCAAAAACTTTTTAAATTAATAAAATATATCATGTTTTGCTCTTTTTGTGCAATAAACTCTTTGCGCAAAGGGGTAGACAAGGGAGTTGTATTTCAAGCAGTTTTCCTGGATGGGTTTCGCTTTTAAAACAACGGAAATTTATAAAAAATAGCTTTATTATTTTTGGGAGAGAGTAGAGCAGCTCGGTCAGCTCGTCAGGCTCATGACCTGAAGGTCGTAGGTTCAAATCCTACCTCTCTCACACATAACCACAAAACCGTTTCGATCTTGTGGTTCTTTATAGCAACTAAATACTGGATTAACTGGGAACCGTGTTGCTACATCTAGTATAGAGTAAATACTCTATTCTATTAGTACTAATTATCTATATCTTTTATTTAAACTCTTTGTTTAGATTTAAGATATATTAATATATATCTACTTTATGAAGGATCTTAAAATATAATCCTTAGGGATTATTTGTTTAGTAAGAAAATGTTTGACAATATTTGTCACCACAAAACTCTTCGAATTTGATCCTGGTTCAGAGTAAACGCTAGTGGCGTGTTTTAGACATGCAAGTTGAATGTTTCTTTGGAAGCATGGCGCACGGGTGAGTAATGCTAAGAAATCTACCTTTCAGTCTGGAATAACTATTTGTTTTTATCTTAAGGTTTCGGACTCTTTGAGTTGGCAGAAATTGGCGGTTAATAACATTAGGAATACCGGATATTAATAAAGATTTATCGCTGTTAGATGATTCTTAGTCGGATTAGATAGTTGGTAAGGTAATGGCTTACCAAGTCAATGATCCGTAGCCGGTCTTAACGGACGTACGGCCACATCGGGACTGAGACACGGCCCGAGTTCCTTTGGGAAGCTGCAGTCAAGAATCTTGGACAATGCACGAAAGTGTGATCCAGC
>Ga0206125_10002431_pt1 | contig 19713 bp, 4 predicted proteins | sample Helgoland_Spring_4_FD_148598 | JGI IMG/M metagenome (GOLD analysis project Ga0206125, IMG submission 148598) | Pelagic subsurface seawater microbial communities from Kabeltonne, Helgoland, North Sea - Helgoland_Spring_Bloom_20160331_1 | ecosystem: Environmental > Aquatic > Marine > Epipelagic ... | reverse complement strand
GGCAAAAATCTCGCCAACTTTTCTCTAAAGCTTTAGGACAATTTCTTCGGAAAATCTCGCTATTATTTCTCTAAAGCTTTAGGACAATTTCTTCGGAAAATCTCGCTATTATTTCTCTAAAGCTTTAGGACAATTTCCGGCAAAAATCTCGCTATTGTACCGCTTTAGGACAATTTCCGGCAAAAATCTCGCTATTGTACCGCTTTAGGACAATTTCCGGCAAAAATCTCGCTATTGTACCGCTTTAGGACAATTTCCGGCAAAAATCTTGCGAATATTTCTCTAAAGCTTTAGGACATTTCTGGCAAAAATCTCGCTATTATTTCTCTAAAGCTTTAGGACAATTTCTGGCAAAAATCTCGGCGAATGTACCGCTTTAGGACAATTTCTGGCAAAAATCTCGCGAATATTTCTCTAAAGCTTTAGGACATTTCTGGCAAAAATCTTGCGAATATGCAGCTATTGTACCGCTTTAGGATTGGCAATATGTTTGGATTTTTTTTTTAATTGATAACCACTATTTACTATGCAAATGCTATTGCATATGTATGCAATAGCATTTGGTGTGGCAGTTTTGATAGCAATTGCCACAGCTTGTTGGCAGAAATCTGTTACAAAAGTCTGGCCAGTCAAAGCAACAGTGTTCCAACAACATTACCTTGTTGTCTATACAGTGGCTTATTTTGCAGACTGGCTTAAAGGACCGTATATATATGCTCTGTATGACTCCTATGGACTAACGGAAGATCAAATTGTCCTGTTATTTATTGTAGGATTTGCTTCTTCTGGAGTATCCGGACCATTTGTTGGTTCATTGGCTGACAAATTTGGCCGAAAAAAGATGACACTTGCCTATTTCCTGATTTATATATGTAGTGCATTGTGTTCTCCATTTGAAAATTACAGTGTCTTGCTCTTGGGACGTGTTTTTGGTGGTATTGGCACTTCTTTGTTGACCAGTACTTTGGAAAGTTGGATGGTTTCTGAACATCTAAAACATAGATACCCACATGAAATGCTTGATGACACCTTCTCAAAAGCAACATTCTTAAATTCTGCTGCTGCTGTTGTTTCAGGTATTATTGCGCAAATATCAGTGAGCTACTATGGTTATTTGGCGCCATTTATGGTAGCTCTGGTACCGTTAGTCTTTGGATTTGTGTTTTGTTTTTTTTATTGGGAACAAGATGCTAGCACTTCTGAGCGTCGAGTTGAGTTTCAAAAAGGCCTTGGTATGTTAGACTCTAATTTGTGGATCCTTGGGGGTACACAGTCGCTATTTTTGGGTGTAATGTATACTTTTGTATATTTATGGACACCGGCTCTGTCTTCGGATCCGTCGCTGCAGCACGGCCTCGCCTTTAGTACATTTATGTCAATGATCTGTATTGGGACATGTATCTTTAAATGTTTTGCTGCACAAGTGGAAATGTTACCGTATATAGCCAATAGTATTGCTGCGCTGTCTTTTGTTGTGAGTTGTGTTTTTATTGACAATAAAGTGGCCCTGTTTAGTGCTTTTGTAATGTTTGAGTTGTCTTGTGGTATTATGTTTCCCACGTACGGCTCTTTGCGTTCCATGTATATTCCAGATGAACATCGGACCACTATTATGAACATATTCCGAATACCGTTGAATGTTTTTGTGATTTTGCTCCTTGTTAACAAAAGATTCATGTCTCTGCAGGTTATGTTTGGTGTCTGTTGTCTGTTACATGTGATTGCATGTGGCATGTGGTATTTTTTCAAGCATCGTGTTAAGGTGTTGGACGGCAAAGAATATGAAATGGCACAACGTCATGATTCAGAAGAAGATTTTGGGGATATCGAGGAAGAATTAGAATCAAATTCGGATGAAGAGTAAATATTTTAGTTATGGAGTAAATATGTTTTTCTATGTGCGGGTGCTGCTCGAATACAATCAGAATTGGCTGTGCCCACTTCATAAATAATACATTTTTGTTTTGCGCGAGTAACAGCTGTGTAAAAACGTTCGCGTTTATCTCCCCACGACGACGTTGATTTGAGAATCACGATTGGATACTCGGACCCCTGTGATTTATTCACAGTTAATGCATAAGCTGGACGAATAGTAGGATCTTCCTTCAAATCATATTGCACTACTTGGTCAAATCGAACCGTAACCAGTGATCCAACAACTTTGATCACAATACCAATCTCACCATTGGCCACTTCCAATTCTTTGGTCTCTTCTGTATATTTATTCACAGTGTTAATGACAGAATCACCCAGTCCAAAGCGCCAGTCCGCATAACGCCAAGCTTTATTCGAATAATCCATATTCACAGGGTCTGAATATGTCAGGTTGCCAATAGGATTACAAATTTGCCGCAGTGGACCATTCAACTTGGACACTTCGACATTTGTATTGCACAACACCATTGGCATTGTACCAGTCTCCGAGTATATCTCGCGTGCACAGAGAATAATATCCTCATCAGATCTATAGCGATGTGTTATAAACGATTCTGGGGAATAATCTAGTGCCGAGTCACCATTTCTAATCTTTTGTCCATTTGAAGAAATAAAAGAAGTCTCCGATGATCTGTAAATTTTTTGAAGATCGATCCGAGGCAATTCTGAAGTGCATATGTCTTTAAAGAACTGACCAGGACCCACTGAAGTTAATTGAGCAGTATCTCCGACAAAAATAATTTTGTTAAACTCTCTCTTTTTCAAGAGCATCGCCAAAATTTCAGGCTCTTGCATAGACTGTTCGTCTAACAACAAATTGGAGGACAAAGGAACCTCCTCCGACATGTAAACAAGACGATGGACAGTATATGCCTCGATGCCTGTCACTTGTGCCAATCTTTGTGCCGCTTTACCCGTCGGTGCAGCACACAAAACATCACCCTTTAAACTTTTCACGATGGCGGCAGAGACTGTTGTCTTGCCAGTACCCGCACCACCATTCAAAATAGAAATAGGCTGCTCACATGCCTGAACAACTGCTTGACGTTGCTGACGATCAAGCACAGCTTCTTGTGGTGGTGGATTCCAATCAGGTTGCTTCTTTTCACAGATAGAAGCAATCCTTTTGCCGATAAATGCTTCAATTTCAGCATACTTGGCCAACGCCACATGGCCATCGTGAACTACACAAGGCCAAGTGGGATCCAGGGTGCACGCGCCCAAAAAATGAGTAAGACGCATCCAATACGACCCTGTTGAGTTCATATATTCACGGAGTTTGTGGATGGCGGCGACTCTACGTGCACGTGGATCATTGGCAGAGAGTTTCAGATCGATCAGCGCCTTTTCTACCATTGTCTTTCGACTTTTTGGTGTAGTAGCAGATAAAAAGTCGGATCTTTTCTGGCATTCGTATGTGAACGAATCAAATTCTTTGTCGTACATCAGGCGCCAAGGGTCATGGATAACAAACTTGACAAAGGCAGCCATGTCTTTGTGCCATTTTAGGATGGATGCTGTTTGATTTTCGTTGAGATATCGGTGTAAAGTAGGCAGAGTCTTCGATAACTCCAGAGACAACGATAATTCTTGAGCAATGGCATCATAGGCCGCATACATTCTCTCCAATTTCTTACGGCCTATTTTTTGAACAGACATCAACTCAGAGGAATGGCGAGCTTTTAATGCAGAAAAGAGACCAGTGGAAGGTTTGTAGGCAGAGAAAAGCGCAGATCGATCGGTCCAATTAATACCAGCAGTCTTCAGGGCATGTTTAAGGGCATGGTCTTGTCTGGAAATCGGAACTCCTTTGAATGAAATCTTTTTCCGTCCTGTTCTGTCACGTTTCGAAGTGATATCACCGTTGAAAAGTTGACCGGGAACAAGGGTATCCGACAGACAACCGAAATTTCCCCCAAATGTACCACGAGATTCTGCAGTGCGATATTCTACTAATGCCCAAGAGTCACCTCTAGACAGGATAACTTTAGTAATTTCAATACGAACCATCTTTGAGATCTGTCTATAACAGGATACTAGGAACAAGAATAGTTGCTAATTATGTGCACTCGACAACAAAAAAAAATTACACTACAAATGTATTTACCAAAAACGCATATCTTTATTTGTAAAAATGTGACGGTTCGCACGGCCAGGATTACCACGGCCTCCTCGCGACTGTTTGAAAATACGTCTATCGGGACCACGAGATGAGTAACGCACGTTTTTAGCGATTCTAATCGTTCCGTCGGACTGGAGAACAAGATTGGCTGCGAGGAGGTAGTTGACAAGATTGACAGACATTATTTTTTTTGAAGTTTTAGAATTTTTTCAAGTTTTTAGAATTTTTCCTGAACATTTTTTTCGGTCAATAACCTTTATGGTATTTGAAATGAGAATGACTATTTAACAAAATCATTTCTGTCATACATGTCGCAAATACTCCCCCTCGAAACGGATCAACCCAATATTAAACAAACAACATGCGAACAGTTCAAAAAATTGTGTCAGCATGCATTCTTGAACTGTAATACATCATGGATTGACATATCATGGCGTGGTATGGTACTTTACATCACTTCGTTGTGTATCAACTACAGTATCGGCTACAACGTCTACAAAGAAGCAGATTTTGGCATGTGGCACAACCAGACACATTCTTACGTTCGAATTGTGGGTGACCTCGTCACCGTAAGTTGGTTTGGTCTTGGAATCATTGCACTACCATGGCATAAGTGGGAAGAATTCACCTGTATTAAGGACCCAACACGAGCAGGATGCGCCCGTTATACCGCATGGATGGGGGGGATGATAGGGACAATGATTTTTTATGGATGGCTTCGCAACAAGCCCCTTTTTCAGACTTCGCTCAACACGAAGAATATGTCGCCAGAACAAATTGGCGTGTACATATTTACATTTTCTTTGGTTGCAGGCGTTTGTATATACTGGTTCACCAAACTGTGCAGCGGTGAATGGTCTAAAAAATGTTGTACGCCGTCCATGTCAGACAAAGTCATCTTCATTCGTCTATTTTTACTTGTGTTTTTTATGTTTATTATGTCCGCCGCGTCGTGTTCTTCTGTGGAAGGATGTGACTACCATTTGCACCATTGGTGGTTTGGCTATGTATTGGTCCTATTGACAACAGCCTCTATGGATAATTGGTTTGATTATTTATTACAAGGAATATTTTACGCCTTTTTATTAGAATCAATTTTTAATATGACCATCATCTTTGGTCAGTATTTTGTATAGTTCCGGAGTCGATGATTTGTACAACAAAGTAGAATCACCAGTTCTTAGAAACATTGAGTCCGAGGAAAAAAAATATCAAGCATACAAGTAACAAACAATTCAAGTCTTAAATAACAAATCATGTATTTTTTGTATTTTGGTAGCGTGTCACATTTTTTTCCACACCAGACATTCATACATTGTTAAAACACCAATAGCGAGATTTTTGCCGGAAATTGTCCTAAAGCGGTACAATAGCGAGATTTTTGCCGGAAATTGTCCTAAAGTGGTACAATAGCGAGATTTTTTGCCGGAAATTGTCCTAAAGCTTTAGAGAAATCTTTCGCATAAATTGTAGCCAGGTACATTCGCCAGATTTATCCAGAAATTGTAAACAATTAAAAGTCACAAACAGTACGACCGTCAGAGCAACACTTTCCCATATGGACAAGAAGACGCTTATGTTCCTCTGTCTTAAACGACTCGCACGAGACAGTGTCCCACTCCCAACCTTGAAACGCCACATATGACCAAGGTATATCACCACAATTTCCATCAAAAGTATCATGTCTACCCGGAATTCGCGCCTTCTGCCACCAACGAAATTTTTCAGGACTCGCACAGACAGTTTGACCGACAAGCATATTAATATTGAATTGATCCATTTCTTCATCACTGTAAGCAATATGTGGTAATAAGAGAAACATACAAAAAGAAACGAGTTTCATTTTGGTTCAGGACTGACATTTATATACTCGTTAAAGTCAAACCATGACTATTCACATATGTTGCGAAGATTCAACTTTCACCTGCAAATGCAGTCAATTAACAAAAATGCAGTATATTCGTGGTCATAATGATATTAAATTGAAAATGATATTTTTATTATTACTTCTAATTCAGGATAGTACTGCTCAGGGGTGCACAAATTGGAAAAGTTCATACGGCCTTGACCAAAATGACATTTGGCGGGAATGTGGTCCTGGAAAGTTTTGTGATGAGGGAAATTGCACCGGAACAATAAATGACAGAGAGGAATTACCATCAGTTGATTATGACCCGAAACTTGCTTGTACAAGCGGGAAAGGGACAACTTCATCCACCAAGACGGTCTGTAGCAGTGAACCCAGCAATGTATGTGTGAATGGGCCAGATCCATGCATGACAAATTACTGTACAAACAAGTTTGGATATACATATCCGGCGTTTGTGAATGGAAATTCACAGGTACTACTAACAAGGAAATCTTATAACACACTCGAAGAAACCAACAAGGCATTAAACAAAGCTCAATCACATTATTATCAAAAGGCGAATTATGCTTGGATGTCATCAAAAGCCTTTCTTTTCGAAATTTTATGGTTGGAAAAAATTATGGATAAAAAGTGGGGAGATTATCAAAATAAAACAGTGCGAGACAACATTCGCAACACATTGGGAATTATGGGTAAAACTTGGAAAGATGATCAAAATAAAAATTGGGAAGATTATCAAAATAAAACTTGGAAAGATGATCAAAATAAAAATTGGGAAGATTATCAAAAGAATTGGAAAGATGATCAAAAGAAAACTTGGGAAGTAATTAACACAGCGAATTTCATTAACAATTTTAATGCAACAACTGCCGATTTTGGAAATATCGAGGTGGCAGGAAACACCGACTACTTGTACTTCAAGAAAGCGAGAGATGGTTGCAACAACATCAATACTGCAGTAAACGATGAAAGCAAAAAAATTGAAAAAGGGATGAATCATGCCTGGCAAGCTGGGAAAATGTCAACACTTATCCCCGACATACTTGAGTCTCCACAATGGAAAAATAACACACAAGCACATAGTAAATTATACAACCTTTACCATGGACCCAAAATAAAAGCACTGTACAATATCGGCGCAAGCATCCAGCAGCAGCAGCAGCTATGTAATGAAACTTATAATGAAATGGTTGCAGAGAATTTCAGGCGTTCTTGGAAGCAAGCCAATACAACCCGTCAAAACGCTAAAGATAAGTATGACAATGAACTGAAAGTTTTAAACAATTCTGCCGCGGGCCTCGGTAACCAGGAAAAAAACATAGAGAATTCCAATATGTTTTATTGTCGAAGACACTGCGTCGAAGATATACATCCCGAATGGTCATTTCAGTTTGATAGAATAGACAAAAAACACGTTGCTACCGGTAACAAGACTTATACATCATTATACATACCTGGGCATTGCTATAATGACACTATTGGCGGTGCGGAGGCCGTGTCCGATATTAGGTGGAAAGACGGATCTTCCGAGGTATATACGGGTCCCCAGAAGCCTAATAGTAATACTGGGTATTTGAATTATCGTACGGATAATTCATCTTCCTCCCGCCCGTGCCGTAGTGAGGAAGATGATCCCTCAACAAGAAATCATCATGTCGTTCCCGATTTCCCACACGCTGCCATAAAAGGTGGATGGGGTATGTACACTTTCGGTTTTCAATTCTTCGGTGAAGAGGAAGCAGTTTTATCCCCATATTGTTGGTACCGTGGTGTGTGGCCAGTCTGTGCTGAATCACGAAGTCCAACGAAATACAAAACTCTTATAACTCCAGGGGGTCAATGTAATACGGCCTATCAGATAACAAGCGAAGAAGAATGTTATGCTGCCGTTCTTGAGTTATACGAGGATAGGAAGTGGGCCGAGACGAGAGAAACAAAATGGGAGGACTGGGTATCGAAATATGCAGAACTCGGTCATAATGTAGTCGATGACAATGGAACCCGAATATGTAACATTTTGGTAGATCCATTGGTTACAAGTCATTTAGCAACTGACGGGAATACTGAAAGAGATTGGCTCTTATCTGACCCCGAGACTATGTATTCTAATTTTGGTCCATGTGGCATGAATGGGGAATGTACTGCTGTACCAAACAATGTGACAGACCCGCCGTTGGGTTGGGATGATAAGATAACATGCACGTGTAATAGGGCGTATGGATATTTCTGCGAACAGAGTGCTTGCGACAATTACTGCAGTAACAATGCATCCTGTGTCATGATAGGTGAAGATGCATCTTGCACTTGCCAACCCGGTTTTTTTGGCCCGGACTGTAGTTTAACTGCGATCGACGGTAAGAGAAACGGAATGTGGTCTTATCCCCCCGGGACTGAGAAGGACGACATCGCCTTTCGAGAATGGATTCCTGATGAAGGGAGTGAATTATATATTTTTGAAGAGATTGATAGTGATTATGGGAGTGATGGAGGCGACGAGGCTACCAGCATGATTGCTGGTCCAAACCTTTATGGGTGTGTTGGTACGTGGTATGCGTGTTCTAATCAACCATATCCTGATCAAGCCAGAAATAAAGATTCAACTCCGATCGGGTTCACAGCTAACGATCTTTCGAACAGTAAGGAGGGCGCGGCATGGATAGTGTTTCGGAGTCTGTTCAACGGTCTACCTCTTGGCCGTGCACATGATAGCATTCGACAGTGGAAAATAAATTACTGGAAGTCATGGTATGATACATGGAAAGGAAAGTTCGATGAGGCTACCGACAATATTGCAGAGTTCTATGGCAAAAATGAATCATTGAGCCCAGTTGCCTTTAAAATTTGGGCTTTAGACAAATACAACGTTCCGACAATAGAGCAGGGACTTGAGACCAATTCTCTTAAGGTCCAAATGGAAAATTCCATGGAAAATTCCACCACAAGTTTTGAGCAATATACTGGGCAATCTATTGAGCAAAGTCTCCTCTACTTGGAGGGATACACATTCTGTGCAAATATAGGAGACACGTTGCCTGAGTTCCGTATAAAATTATTAAACTATACGGGGCAAGCTGTTTGTTGCAATGTTACTGGAGATGGAAACAAATACGTTGGCAAGTGGTCTGTGCTTGGTGACGGTATAATGGATAAATGGTACTTCGATTTATCGGTGCGGGAGCGCCAGGTACTGGGCACCCAACAGCACACACTTTCCAAAATGGCCGAATGCATACCCTTCTCCAATACTGCCCTAGATGTGGGAAACGAATATCTAAATAAATTGAAAGAAATTGAATTGAAGACGAAGCTATTCTATAATAGAGTAAAAAGTGAATACGACCGAGCCACTGAAGAATTGACGTTCGACCGGGCATTAGAAGTATTTTTACACGCCTTCCGTGACCGTGAGGAAGGGGGAGAATATACGTCTGTAGATTTAACATTGCGACTGATGGCAGCGACTCCGGGCCAACCACTGCCCAGTCTCGTTGACACATTATTGTGGATGCTATCGATGCCTATTTCGTTGATTCCCAACGCCGCGCTACGAAGTTTATTGACGGCTTATTTCGACTTTAGAGTTCGAATTGCTGCTGCGCCCTATGATCAGTTGACTAGCTTGAATGACGCAGCATTATCATTACGTTTTAATGAACAACTTTTACGTCTAACGTTAAAGTTGAAACCACATATCGATATTTCTGGTGAATATTGCATGGCCAATCCCATATCACCCGCATGTATTATCAGACTGCTGTTTGTGGACATTGGTCAGATGTCCAAGGCTTCTGTAGAGAACTTCCTGTCGGATTTGCAAATCCGATTCAAATTTCAGATAAAATTCAAAAATTCTGAGTTTATCCATAAAGCAGAATTGAAACTGATGAAAGGGATACCTATTATAGCGAACGAGGCCCAGGGTATATATATTGCAATCGAATCAAATGTAGGGTTAGGCCCATCGATATTCTTACAAAGTAAAAATCACGCACCCAGTAAAGAAGAATCGCTCGGCATTGATGGCACGCGGAAAACTGTCAACACTGTTGGTGGTGTTATTCCTTTGCGTCTGAGATTTGGGAAAAAAATTGATATAAAAATTATAGGCAGTTTGGAGTATGAACCTGCAAAATCCGCACTGACCATTAAAGCCCGTCTGCCAATGTGGATTATGGATGTTCTTGGTGTCATCCAAATTCCAATTCACATACACGATATAACTTTACAGATTAAGACTAACCAAGTCAATGCAGCCGCACTCGAAGCCAATCCCGACGTAAAACCCGGATATGCATACCAAATGGCTGGTGGATTTTGCATTGGTACAGAAAACAATTGCAGAATGAAGACCTGCGATTATATAGCAGGAATGGTTTTTATGAACATAGACATCGTAGACCCAAGAAGGAATATGTATGCACTTCTCGTGTCAGAGTTATCATTTGAGAAAATTTTGAAGGTTATCTGTTCGTCAGAATGGTTTGGTTTTTGTAACACACACAGTGAAAAGGGTCATTTCATGAGTCAAATAGACAATACGGTGACAACCTTCCCATGGTTAATGAATCCGAAATGGGAGCCAATCACACCACCATGTACAGACCCCGATAATGAAGCTGGTGTAGAAGACGACAATACGAAATGTTGCACACGCTCCGAGTTAGTAAACGTGGGTGCAAGTTTTGCCAAACAGTGTTACTCCAAAATTATCTACTCTCCTCACTATAGTTACGCGTTTCAGACACAGTATGGTGCCGTCAATATAGAAAAGGGTATCATCATTTCGGGACGACTTACTTTATTTGACGTAGTCAAGGTCTCGATATTTATCAGATACAAGAAATATAAAAGCTGGTATCTACCAGGTGTAGAACGCCATTCGTTGGACGTGGACATTAGTATGGAACCGATACACTTATCCTATGGACTTGAACGCAATTTACTTAGTATTCAGCGAAACGAAACACACTCTGAATTGGGACCTTTCCTTAAAGGCAGATTCCGAACACCGCTGGAGTTTGGCGGTGAGATGGAAGCATATGCAGCGTTGCGGCCCATACCAGACGTAGCGCCGATCAGTGTATACTGTAAGGGTACAATAGCTTCGAGCTCAGAGGTGAACGTTGAAGGAACCGCCAAATTTTTGGGGCTCTTCAGCGCAACAATAAAAGTTAAATTTTGGTTAAATCCGTACTATATGGCTTTTCATAACGGACAAACAGGGGGTGAGATCACTCTTGACATAACTGGTTTGAACAAATTAGTGAAGGACATTCTTGAGAACATGAGAACAGGACTCACATATGTTAAAGATCAAACTCTGATTGGCATCAACAAAATGTACTCGTACATTAATGATCTTTCAACGAATGTGTGCAATGCTTTGTTTGATCCAGATGCCGCCGCTGAAGATGGGACAGGCGGGTTGGCACGCCTTATTGAAATAATAGAATATATTTTTGGGGGCTTAATAGATTTGAACCCTATCTTGCAAGATTTTCTGACATTTCTCCGAAATCAATGTACAGGTTTTTTCGACCTAATGTTCGCCATAATTAAGGCGAAAATAGATTTCCTTGTGAATTTAGTGTTCACCGCAATTGACTGTGCATTGGCTGCAGTGGAAGGAATTCTTTATCTCTTTACTCTAGATCGGATTACAATAGGTATGTATTTTCGGCCACTTGGTATCCCTGAGATTAAATTTCAAGCATCAGGTTCCTACTTTGGTAATGCGTTTGACACCGGTGAACTCGACACCGGTGATGCGGTAGAAGCACTACTTGGTAAAGCTGGAAGGGATCCAGTTGCAGCTATTCTCGGGTTGATCACAGAGGCAATTTCGCCCTCAGATAGGAGGCGTCTAACTGAAAATCAGGACCCAATAGAGACTGTTAAATTAAAATTGGCGGAGATAGCAGGCAAAGCATTAAATGTCCCGATAGACATGCTAAAAAATTTTGGAAAGATTTTTGAACATATGTTTACAGGACAATGGCAAGAAATGAAGAAATCCCTTATCAAGGTAGCAGAGGGTCCTTCAGAACTTCTCAATATACTAAGCTGTTCCGCCGCGCGGCGTCTGACCAGCTTAGAAATAACGGACGAAGCCATGGAAAGTGCCGCTTGCGACAAGTCAACTCAAGTATCAACGAGTGCTAACCCAATTACTTGTAATTACGGCTTAGAAATTGCCTTTGGTTTGACCAAGTCATGTTCATTTAAACAATGCCACTATGGTTGTAATATCGACTCCACCTGCAATGAATGCAACCCCACGGAAGGCATAAACACATGCGAGGGAGGACTAGCCGAGAAAGACAAATCTTACTTCTGTGACTTGGGCAAATGCATTCCCAAGTTACCATATGGAGGTATCCGAGGTATCCATAAAGCAGAAATCGCTTGTCAGTCTGGGAAAGACAATGGAGCTTCTCTTTTTCCACATTGCGTTGATTGCGACAACGATGAGGAGTGTCACGAGGCAATCAGCACAAACTGTCAAGTCATTGGCAAACATGGGTTTGATGACAATAAATATTTCAACAAAAATATTAATCATGATAGTGATGGCATTGTGTACTGTAGGTTGTCGGACAGACAATGTGTCCATGAAAAAAGAGTGCCCAAGGTAGAGGAGCTGGCGACGGCGCATTATGTCGGAGGATGTCTTGATGAATTCGGACACCTGTGGGAGAAAGACTGCAACGAAGGAAGTGTGCGGAGATACGAAGATGCGTACGAAACATGTATATGGGGTTGTTGTGACGCTGAGACAGGTGGCATGGAACCTTACACATTCTGGCACTGCGATGACACAAGTGTTCGACAGACAACAGAGGCAGACCCCAAAGAATGGATAAACAATGGTCTCAGCCCCGAGTCATGCGGAGCAGACTGCTGCTCTTCAGGTGGATTGCATCATGGAGCGTATTTCGCTCAAGGTGCGGCCACACCATTGTTGGGGAAAGATGATGCATATGTGTGTCCGCCTCAGTGGAAGCCGTTTGAGGGTGTAACCGGTGGTGACAAGTATGAAGTCACCAATACTGGCTATTACTATTATTATGTGGATTCACAGAAGGACATCTTCGACGAAGATTGTTCAATGGTATGGCCCGAGCATTATGTAAGAATCCCAGGTATTGGAGATGGAATACCAATACCGAAGCCAGCAGGCCTATCTTACTCATTGAGCGTAAATTTTACATGGACATATACACTTATTGGAACCAGGCATAGGTCGATTGTACGGGAAGAATTGAATGGTAAACCGGTGGTGACACTCGCAGAGACACTGGAAAATTACCCTTGTAATGAGGGGCATGTGCGGCATCGCGAGTTGGTGAACGGTGGCCCCATGGTGTGTGCTTGGGCATGTTGTACTTGGTTAGGATTTTCAACAGCTGTTAAGCCTTTGTCGAAAGAATGTCCCATCAATGAAGAGTACAGGCAACCGTATTCTTCTAGCGGTTTAATATACCAGTGTCCAGGCCAATGCTGTTATAAGTGGGGTGGTGGATGGATTGGCGTAGCAAAAGTTTTGGATATGGTCCATTTGATAGGGAAAACAAATTGTAAAAGTGATGATAATTATGAATGTAACAAATTTGTTGATGGGACCGTCAGAAATAAGTGTAACGTAAACCAGGGCATTTTTTCGTCACAGGAATGGGGGCAATTGTCATCAATACCGCTAGATTACAGTGATATCGATTCACATTTCGAGTTCAGAAAAAGGTTTAAATATGAATGGGGGGATGATGTGCCAATTCCATGCAGACATAAATGTTGCTACAGTACCGCCACGAGAGCACCTCATTATGATTTATGTGCACATGTAGTATCATACCACAACCCGTCGCCAGATACTGGCATCATTGGACACGGAGATCCAATCACAACACCATCGACATGCTTAGCGGGCTGTTGTGCCAAATATGGTGGTCAAATGACCCCACACAAGACCGACAATATCAATTATAACTATGGATGTACAGATCGTGGTGGAGGTATGAAACATTATCCCCTGCATGCAAATTTCATTCAATTAATTGACTGTGATCATAAAGGGATGCAAACTGCTTCCCTACTTGAGATCGGGGAATATACTGATATAAAGGGGGGAAATGTGCTGTTTTCCGACAATAACATGATGAAATGGCAGGATTATGGAAATAGACATTGCTTACGAAGTGAAGGGATACATCCGTTCGATAAATTTAGGTACTATGGCTTTTTGAATCGAAAATTTTGCAGTGACAATACAGCAGATGCGGATGAATGTGCAACAAGGATGGCCTCCTCGATTGAAAAAGTGAAAGCCATAAATACATACAATATATTTGGGTTGGATCTTCAGGCACAAAACAAGGAAGGACTAATCATGGAAATTTATAGTCAATGGTTAGGTAATCCATCAGCGCACGAACAGGACATCAAACAAAAAATGGATGAATTGATGGGAAATTTGGATGATGGTATGACTTTGTGGAAGAAAATGTTGGACGCCATTCCCGGTATCAATATCAACATCGGTGCCCGAGAAGTCACACACGAGTACACCAGCACCAATTATGCTGATAAATATAACTTCACAAAGTACGACAGAAGCATAGAGTCTTTGGGAATATTGGACCATTGTCGTAGTAATAGTCACGAATATTCTTTCCCATTGGAAAGCTTGGTAGTTGCACTTTCTGCCACGGTGGTACGCAAACGTGATATAGAACTCAAACTAGACGAAATGGACGATTTATACCACGATATCAAAGTGTCTGCTTCTCCGAGAGAGGAAGCAGCACAGGCGATAGGATCATACAACATCACCTGGTGGGCAGACATCTTAAAGGCTCCAGCGGCTCCTCATCGGGTAAACTTGGAACCAGCTATGGACCATTTGTCATATTACAAGCGTATATACGACAGATCATGTTCGTACCATATTGCTTCGGTGCTTACAGAAACCGAATGTAAACTCGCAGCTGAAGAACTTGGAATTGTAGATGTTACTCCGAGTCGAGAAAACAATTTGGAGACTCCCTATGGCTGTCATATCACCGCCAGTGGTGATTTGTATTACAACACCAAGAGTGACTCTACAACGCCTTGCAATAACAATAATGGATGTTTATGCACCACACGATATGCTTACTTCGTTGGCGATGCAACATGTGGTAGCGTGGGTCTTCAACCAATCACCTCTATTACAACATGTAAAGATGTTGCAGATCGATTCCAGTTAGGTCAACCAGAAGTACCATCGATCAACGATGCAAGTGTTATGGTGGATGGGTGCTCGTTTAGTCCTGAATCTACAGTTAATTACAAAGCTCCGAGAAACAATCTATTGCGTGTACAAAACTATTGTCCGCAAAACATTGTGACTAAAGATTATTGCGAGGAAGTTGCGAAGAGAATGAACTTGCCAGGCCGTGTAAGAAAATTTAGAACTAGACCAGACGACAATAATTGTTTTATTCAGGGAAGTGAGACTGATGATGGTTGGATATGTTGTTCTGATTGGAAAACTGGTTGCCACCCCGATAACAAATGTTGGCATGAGAAGTCACAACTGTCTACATTGGACGGTTGTACTGGCTCCGTTGTTGAAGTGCAAGAGGATAGTTCCAGCAATTATCCCAGCGGATGTTTTATTAGCGTTGCAGGGGAAACATTTACTCTTGGTTATAACGATAACTCTTTGTCAGAAAAAAAATGCAGTCCTGAGCACCCATGTATCTGTGATGAACTTGTTCGAAGTGGAACTTGTGATGGATATACTACAATTGATGATTATAATAAATGTGACAACTATGCTAAAGCACGAGGATTCGACAAAGATTTGGTAACTATTACTGATACCACCAAGCCATATGGTTGTTGGGTTAGTAATGAAACTCCGACATTCAATAATGCCAAAAATGACAATGAGTGTTCGGATGCGTATCCATGTATTTGTGATACGCGATTGACTACAGGAACATGCACTAAGAATATCGACGGTATGAAAACGTGTATTGCTGCAGCAAGGTCAAATGGATTTCTCGGCGCTAAACTACATAATGTCGCTCCAGAACACAAAGACAACTATCCAAGCAAATGTTCTGTGTCAGAGGATGGCAAGACTATTTATTGGAACGTGCACGCCACGTCCACTGAGTGTGATACAGATAAAGGTTGTATATGCAATACCGACGACGTGTCTGACAGAGACTGTGAAGATGGCTGTCTGTGTCATGCCAAATTTATACCGAAAGAGTTTAAATTGACTGCTAAAAATGAATCGTGCGCTGTTGCTGGCATTACTACTTCGGCTGAATGTGATGCAGCTGCAACAGCACTTCGTGCAGCCAATCAAATACCACCCGGTCCCCTCATTGAGACTCGGGCCGATGGCTGGAATGTTATGCCGTACGGATGTATTCTGTGGGCTACAAATGAAGTGCATTGGAATCCACACCGCGGAGGATCAGAAACAGACAATAGAATCACCAATCGCATCTGTCCACATCGCGAGTATAAATTGACTGCTAAAAATGAATCGTGCGCTGTTGCTGGCATTACTACTTTGGCTGAATGTGATGCAGCTGCAACAGCACTTCGTGCAGCCAATCAAATACCATCCGGTCCCCACATTCAGACTCGGGCCATCGGCTGGAATGTTATGCCGTACGGATGTATTCTGTGGGCTACAAATGAAGTGCATTGGAATCCACACCGCGGAGGATCAGAAACAGACAATAGAATCACCAATCGCATCTGTCCACATCGCGATTGTGCGCCCTATGCTGATGTTCCCGCTGTGCCTGAGACTAATGGTGTCTGTTTAGCGGGAAGTAGGTGCAATCCTTTTATAATCGCACATAGCTTCCCATCGACGACTGCCAATGGCGTCTTAGGAGAAACTGTGTATTTTGTTTGTAAGGATGGCTATTATATCAAGGGTTCTGAATACAACAGAGGTGGAAGTGTGAGTTGTCGTAAAAATGGCAACTTTCTCTATGACGACAGTTATTGCGTTGAAATGCCACTTGCTCCTTCTTATCGCGATACAAATTTATTTATTGGGGAATTTGGATTGTCTCCAGAAAGTAAGGTTCGCATGATTACATCTTCAAATTCTGAGAATGGAGTCCGTATATTATCTAACGAGTTACCTCGGAATATGAGCAAAGAGTTGTCGCGTCAAACTCAATCACAACATGTCAACATGTACACTGGGAATAGAGAAAGTATTCAGGAAAAATGTGCACTGGGTTCCTGTTGTGACAATGACAATGACATTCATGAGTCAGCAAAAATAACCATTCAAAAATCGTTATTACAGCAAAACGGCATGTGTAGAAGTAACATCGAGACTGTGGAACAGTGTAGAGAGGCTGCCCGTAAATTACGGCGTTTAACGACACCATCCTCTCGGTCATGGTACGCAGCGACGACAACGGATTTGACTGTGGTCACCGACGCCAATCATTTACGGAACTTAATGGGTGACCCGTTAGGATTAAACTACAGTGTAGGAGAATCCTCCACTTGTGGCATATGTCGGGAGTCGACAGCCGAACCATTCGTCGTTGAAATTGACCGAATTCCGTTACTCTCTGGAAGATTACATCCACCAGGTTGTTTTCTGTATAAAGACAGTCCCGATTCAACGTTTGCGACTCCTTATTTTAATAAGAATTTGAATTCAAAAATATCTTGTTCCCATTCGGATTCCGGGTTCTATTCTCATGGTTGTCTTTGTGCCGAAGGTTCAACCGAGCATGTGCGAATCTACGACGGTCAGTGTACAATTCCGGTGGACACAGCTGACAATTGTCTATCAGCTGCCAAAACATTAAACATTGCATCTATAGGTCCTTTTGAGATTGTCTCCGAAGATCGTACAGATGCACCTTCTGGATGTGTTGTTCTTACAAATGGGAGCACAACAAGAGTGTACTTCAATACGAACAATGCCACAAATGTTGATTGTGACAGTTATTCCGGCGGATGCATTTGTCAAAGCGCTACAAATTTTATGTCTGTAGTGACACTGCCGCCGTTTACAAACAGTTGGTCTGTCACATGTAATGACAAGAATCCTATTGGCAAAAAGACATTACAGTCTGTTGGCGACGAAATAATTTTTTCAACTATATCGTCAGCAACTATTCAGCGATGTCTTCAGCCAGTTGTCGATGAATCCGCTTGCGAGGCTGCTGCTGATGACTTGGGTATTATATGGGGTGACAGCGAGTATAAATTGACTGCTAAAAATGAATCGTGCGCTGTTGCTGGCATTACTACTTTTGCTGATTGTGATGCAGCTGCAACAGCACTTCGTGCAGCCGGGGAAATACCACCCGGTCCCTCCATTCAGACTCAGGCCGATGGCTGGAATGTTATGCCGTACGGATGTATTCTGTGGGCTACAAATGAAGTGCATTGGAATCCACACATCGGAGGATCAGAAACAGACAATAGAATCACCAATCGCATCTGTCCTCGCGATGATGCACCACAAGGTTGTTACCATACATTGTATGGTAACAGTACCACTCAGTGTGCAACTACAGCAATGATTACAACAATTGAAGAGTGTCAAATATCAGTTGAGATGCTTGGGTCCCACATAAATGTGAGTTTGGACTCCGAAGCTCCATATGGTTGTCACTGGAATTCTGACGGTCCAGCCTTTAATAACGATTCTTCGTCTATAACTGCGACCAACTTTAATCTGATTCATATTTGTAGGGAAAAGAGAGCATATTTCAACAAAATATCAAGCCCATATTTCAACAAAAACTCAGACCGGTCATGTTCAGAAAGCAATCGGTGCATTTGCAAAGGCGATAAACGTTACGATGCAAGTACTATTAAATCGGATTGTTGGAATGATTATCTGCAAATGTGGGAACAACTGGACTCGGTGCGTGACGACGGACTTTATGAATGCAATAATCATAAAATAACACCCAACAACAATGCAATTGTTGCAAATGAATGTTCTCCTGTCGAGGTAGAAAATTCGGACAAGGCATCAACAGGTTCTATTAGTGGGAAAATGTCTGATAGTGTATTAGTCACGTGTGACAATAATTACGGTACATTTTCCCATGATGGTCTGAATCAAAAAGAGGAGGCCACCGCAATTTGTGATTATCACATTCGAAAGAACAAAAATGTTGAGAGTCGTCCTCATCACATTTCCAACGGAACATGTGAAATTCCAGTCTTAAATAAATATCAATGTTATGAAATGGCAAGGAAGTTGAATTTGACACAGATACAAATGAAAGATTCGTATTCGGGGACAACATCCAGTGTTTTTCAACTTACGACAGGTCCGAGTTGCATCAATCCAATCAGGACTGTTGAAGAATGTACTCGAGCAATTAAGGCTATTGGACTTGATCTGCTCTTTGTCAGTGACTTTATACAAACCATTCAAGACATTACAAATCAACCACCCGGTTGTTATTTGTGGAAAGACCCTCTCACAACTAAATATATTGCATACTTCAATCCGAATTTGGAGTCAACGATAAGCTGTGATCGGGATGCAACGTCGTGTATATGCAAAGATGATTTACATGTAGAACTAGATGTTCCTTCATTGATGTGTATGGATGCTAGAAATTATACATTGACTGCTAAAAATGAACCGTGCGTTGCTGATATTACTACTTTGGCTGATTGTGATGCAGCTGCAACAGCACTTCGTGCAGCCAATCAAATACCATCCGGTCCCCACATTCAGACTCGGGCCATCGGCTGGAATGTTATGCCGTACGGATGT
>Ga0206125_10002430_pt1 | contig 19714 bp, 12 predicted proteins | sample Helgoland_Spring_4_FD_148598 | JGI IMG/M metagenome (GOLD analysis project Ga0206125, IMG submission 148598) | Pelagic subsurface seawater microbial communities from Kabeltonne, Helgoland, North Sea - Helgoland_Spring_Bloom_20160331_1 | ecosystem: Environmental > Aquatic > Marine > Epipelagic ... | reverse complement strand
GCTACGCGAAATCCCATGGCTTACCAAGCCACCATCTGATCAAGTGGAGTTGTTCAACCTGCAGCTCGACCCCTTCGAACAAAGTAACCTTGCCATAGCTCGCCCAGATATTGTCAAAGCGCTGCGCACCGAGCTTGACGCATGGTGGACGCCGAGAGAATTGTGATAGAAATTTGCTTTTTGCGGGCGCACAAAAAAACCCTAAGCGTATGGTGCTTAGGGCTTTAAAAATGGAGCCACCTGTCAGAGTCGAACTGACGACCTGATGATTACAAATCAACATTTTAATATAACAAATAAGTATGTATATACATAATAATTAGCGCTTTACGATATATATTAGAATAAAAACTTTTTTACTGTGCCTGCAAAGTGCCTATTTTTGCGTAATAATTGATCGGCTCAAGGTCTCCAAGGGCATTCCTGACCAGCGGCGCACGCTGGTAATGAACATTCTCGCGGAGACACCAGATTCTATTCAAAGATCGCGCGGACGGTAGGTATCTCGGTCGGTACCCGCACAAGTGGAAAAAGGAGTTAATTCAAATTGTTGAGTTAGCGTAAATCTTAAAATTCTGCGTTCGACCCCTTATATTTTCCCTCAGAAATATGCCCCGTTTGAAACGAAAGTATAAAAATGGGGCGGATAAAAATGCCAGGCTTTCTAGCCTAAACTACGCCAGAAAGCATTTATAGTGATTTTGAGGATGACGGCCTAAATTCCCGACAAGGCCACACATATAAAAAGCTGCCTAGTGGAATAATAGCACCGATTTTCTTCGCCGCCAAGCTCATATATAGAGTAGCGCCTATAGCGTGGTCACGACTTGATGTCCAATACCATGAAGCAGCTATAAACCTGCCACGATTCAATTCAAACAAAGACAGAGCACCTCCGCTCATAATTGACTCACCCTCGCTAGCGCTAGGCAAGCGCCAATCGCTATATCCAGCATACTTAAGGCTATCCACCATTTTATTCGCGGATGACTTGCTCATCTTTTTGTCATTCTTACTAATAGTGTGTGGCGCCTTAACCCACATTAAGTTCAACTCAGGATCTACAATGGTTTCATGGCCGCCTTGATCGTAACGATTGTAAACCAACCCTCCCTCAAGCTGACTACTAAAACTCGCACGGTTGTCACGCCCAGGCAACAGAGGCTTAAATGGAATCTTGAAAGTTTTATTTTTGGTGGGCTCAAGAGGGCCAATGTTAAAAGAAGAGTTTTCACAATCTGCCGCCTTTGCCACAAAAATATATTTTTTCAAGGGAGTAAGGTAAGCACTTCCAGAGATATCGATTCGTTTTTCAGATAAATCATATACACCCAAAAAAGCCTCGTCGCCAGTAGGCTTAAATACAACTCGGACAGGCGCTCGCAAATCACTGCAAGCATCATTGTATATTTGAATTTTTGACTGAAGCTCGGCGACAGAAAGATTCTCATCTGACTCATTAAAAAGCTTGGCGTGCTCACTGGGTAAGAATTGTTCAATCAGATCAATGACTTTCACTTGAACGTCCAGACCTGTATTTTGGGTCTCACTCAAGCACTTAAACCACTGGCGCTCGAGAAGCAATCGATTCTGCTCAGCCAGTCGAGCTTCTTCGGCGAGTCTAGCTTCTTCAGCGAGTTGAGCTTCTTCAGCGAGCTGAGCTTCTTCGGCGAGTCTAGCTTCTTCAGCGAGTTGAGCTTCTTCGGCGATTCGTGATTTTTCAGCGAGTTGAGCTTCTTCGGCGATTCGTAATTCTTCAGCGAGTCTAGCTTTTTCGGCGATTCGTGATTTTTCAGCGAGTCTAGCTTCTTCAGCGAGTCTAGCTTCTTCTGTGCTCTCATTGACCTCAGCGATTAAGTCAGCAGAGGCTTGGCTAGGTATCTCCGTGTCTCCGCGGTTCAAAAACAATCCCAGCCCAAGGCCCACGCCTACAACTAACAAAGCCGCCAAGCCGAGCCAAAAACCTTTCTTGCTTCTTTTCTCACTTTCAACTTTCGCACCTGCCACTTTCCCACATACTGGCATTGAAGCGAGCATGTTCCCAGCACTCGCGAAACGTCGCTCCATATCCTGCGCCAGCGCCTGCTTGATCCAGTTATCCCAATCGGGGTTCAAGTCCGGCCTTATCTCACTTGGCATCTCGAAGCCGGGCGACTTCTGCCCTGTCAGCATACGGAAAGCGATCAGCCCGAGGGCAAAAAGATCAGCCCGCGCATCGGCCTCGCGCCCTTCCTTTTGCTCAGGGGCCATGAACTCAAAGGTGCCGAGGAGCGCTTGTGTCGAGGTACCTTTAGATGCGGAGGTGTCTCCTGGCTCCAAGCGTGTCGCGTCAGGGTCTGCCATACTCCGAGTCACCGTGAGCTGAACCTGACTTTGCACCCAGTCTTCACCCGCCATGCGGACGAGGCCGAAATCGGCAATCTTAGGGGTATAGGAGTTAGGTTTTAGCGGGTTAGGCTCCAAGAGGATATTGGAAGGTTTGATATCCCGGTGGATGGCACCCTTGCCGTGGGCATAGGCTAAGCCATCGAGAACTTGCCCAATCAAATCTACGACCAAGGCTTCGGGTAGCGCCTCACCGGTGGTCAGGTCACTCAGTGATTTTAACTCTCTACCTTTCACTCCACACTCACTACTCTCATCAGCGGATCCGCCGCCGATGAGCGGCATTCTCAACCAAGTTTGCTCCTCGGTTTCGCCAAACTCATCGACCTGCACAATATTAGGATGCTCCAGATGGCTCATTACCTGCGCCTCTCGGCGAAAACGCTCCAACGCTGACGGGCGACTCAGCACCTCTGGTCGTATAACTTTCAACGCATAAGTTTTGTGTAACACGTTATGCTCCACCTCATAAACCTCGCCCATGCCACCACGGCCTAGTAGACGGATGACTTTGTATTGGCCGAAAGTCTGGCCAGCTGTGAGCATGCTGTCTTTGGGGCCCTCATTGGGCAGGCGTGTTTGGTCGTTGGTCATACGGAACTGGTAGTTGTAGTTAAGCTCATGTATGAGGTAGGCAGAGGAAATTCATCAAGCTTGTTTTTTACACTATAAAGAATTAAGGCAGATTTTATTGCTGTGCCAAGCAAGTTGAGTTTACTTAAATATTATCATTTAATTGCTAGGAAGTATTTCTAGCGGCAAGGTCAAAGGTGGTTCATATAAAACTGGCGGCATTGACGGCTCTTGGGGCAGTTCAATGCTTAAAGGTGCAGATGACCAAGATTCACCATAAGCTAAGTATACAAACACCGCAAAGGGGGTTAATCCAAAAAAGTGCAAATCTAGTGCAATTCATACCTTTTGCACCTTGTGCGGGGTGTTAGTGCAATAGTGCAAGGGCCAATATACGGCGCTGCACGTTGCGCTACTACACTGATCGGAGACTCAATCTCTTTTCGGAGGAATTAAAACCTTAATCGAGAAACAGTCGAATGCATGATCGTAGCCGGCGCTCGTTAATGCATCGAGTTACGCAAAAAGAAGAGCCGGCACCTTCGAGGTAGTCGGATGCGTTTCAGCTGCTGTCATTGGGCCCCTGCGATTCGTTCACAGCTCCAGTAGCTCCACGCGGTGCTTAGAATTAGCGCTCCAGCTAGGATGAGCCAGTCAGTTGCGCCAGTGAGTTGGAAGCCCATTAAGAAGCCGGCGAGCAGGATAGCGAGTCCACCATAAATCGCGAGCAATGCTGAACTGGCGGCGTTGTTTTTTTTGCCATGTGCCCAGTGAGTCAGGGATGGGGTGATCCATGGCAGGAGCAGGATGGCACCGATCCAGACTAGACTGCGTTGCCATAGGGGGGCGGCGGTGATTTCGTGTTGAATTTTCTTTAAAACTGAGGGTTCCCATGTGGCGGAAAATTGACGGCGCAAAACGAGGGTGCCAGTTACGGTATCGTAGGCGGCGAGCTCTAGCTTCGAGCGGGCGGTATCGCCGACAGTTGGTACGACTTCCACTACTTTACCTGCAATGAGTAGGTCGAGTGCGACGCGGTCGCCCGCGCGAGTGAGTTGCTCTAGGCTGGAGGCGTTGAGGACTGAGCCAAAGATGTCGGATACAATCGCCTGTGGAATCGAGCGCGGGTCGACTTCCCACTTAGGCTGTGCTTCTAACGAGAGTCGCAGCGCCTCAGAGGCTTGTCCTGATCCGTCGTTGATGAGGTGGGCGAGCCCGATGCGTTTGGGGGTGCCTGGCTCTACAAAGGTGGCGAGTTCGGCGGTGAAGGCTTCGGCGGCGTTTTTGACTGCTCCCACCTCAGCGTAAGTTAGTTGGCGTGGGGCAGGGCGGATGAAGACAAAGATCTGCCAAGTCAGGAAGATCAAGAAGAAGGTGCTTATGAGGCCTTTGAGTGATAATAATGCTTTCATTTGTAATTTAAGATAAGATAAAATAAGTATTGACATTTTAAGTTGTCAATAAAATATAATAATAAATTTAAATGACTGAATTACCCACAAAAAAACTTTTTTGGAGCCTCGAAGAGGTGGCCGACATGCTCGGTGTGAACTATCAGCTGATCTACCGTCAAGTGAAGGAGGGGAAGCTGCCTGCCTTACGCGTTGGGCGTATTTTTCGCGTCAAGAAGGCGGACCTAGAGGCCTATTTGGAGCTGAATTCGACGGGTGCGTCGGGGACATTCGATTGTGGTGCTTGTGGTAAGCGCTACAACAGTCGTCTTTCGGAGCGCGGACGTTGTCCGCATACGGATTTATCCATTTGTTTGGATTGCTGGGATCGCAAGGGAGTTCGTTCTTGCGCGCCGTTAGATAATAACGATTAACTACACACTAAACTAACTCAACTCAATTAGCCTTATGGGAATCTTCTCCGATAAATGTCACTCTCTAATTAATTCAGATACTGGTAAAGCGTTAACTGGTGATGCGCTGACGGCAGCAAAGCAGGACCAGAGCACGTTGCGCTGTGGGAATGCGGTCAAGAAGTCGGCTAAGTTCTGTAATAAGTGTGGCTCGCCTGCGCCTGGAGGTTGGTGGAAGTGTCCTTCTTGCTCTAAGTGGGTGGGCAATGAGTCGCATTTTTGCTGGAACTGCAATACGCCGCTACACCCCGAGCAGCGCGCAGGGATCGCGGGCGGTCGTTGGCAGAATCGTGCTGGCGTATTTGCCGAGGTGTTGGAAGTCGGCGATATTAAGAAGCTACTAAAGGACGGCTTGATCGTGAGTGAAGGCACGGTCGCCCTTGTGTTGGATTCAGGTGCGTATAAAGACTTTTTGATGCCTGGTAGTCATAATGTTGATTCACTGGCGCGTAAGATTAATAACTGGGGCAGTCCACCGCCGCGCACGGTTATTTTGGTGGAAGCGAGCGAGGTGGTGCTGCCGATCCGTGCCGAGAATTTGCGCTCAGCAGAAGACCTCGAAGTGCGTTTTTACGGCGAGGTAATTTTACGCTTCAATCCGAAGCTGGCAAAGGGCTTTGTAGCGAATCTGCTTAAGAGTCAGCGTGAGTTGACCTTGGAGGAGATCGGTGAAGCGCTTGAAAACGAGATTCGCCACGCGGTGGAGCAGTTTTGTACGACATCGACGATCGAGGATATTGTAAAGGATCCAGCGCGTCGTTTACACTTAGAAGACAGCTTAAGGGAAGTGCTTGAGCGTACGGTCGAGAGCTGGGGGATCGAAGTGGTTCGCGTGTCTGCGGCAGAATTCTCAGGTCGTGCCTATGAAGAACTTCGCCAGAAGTCAGGAGAGGTTGAAGAGAAGCGTCGTGATTTAGAATTTAATGAACGTCTGCGCGAGCTCTTGAAGAGTGAAAAGATGGGTGAATTTAAGTCCGAGAGTGATTTAGAAGAATACATCGCTCAATTGGCGCAGGAGCGTGGCGTTTCGGACTCGCATCGTGAGCATGAACTGACGCGGCTCAAGCAAGTGCAGCGGCACGAATTAGAGGCGGCTGAAGCAGTTCATCAGATGGATGAGGAAGATTCTCGGGTTTCCCATGATATTGGTATTGATAATCTCCGGGACGCGTATGCGCGTGCGAAGCAAGTGCAGGATGCTGAGGCCGACATCGAGGTGGGTAAGATGGGCTTGGAACTTCGCAGCGAGAAGGAGGCGGGTAAGCTTAAGGCCATGAGTGGAAAAGCAGACATTCTGAAGGGTGTGAGTATGGAGACACGCATTTCTCTGGAGGAAGATCCACAGAAACGCGCGGAGCTAATCAAGCTACATACGATGGAGGTTATGAAAGGGCGCTCGACCGAAGAGATTTTGGCAATTGCAGCCCAAGAGTCACCAGAGGCGGCAAGGGCACTCACGGAGTCGCTGCGTGCGCGGAACAGTGATTTGGATGAGCAGAAAAAACTGTCTGCGGAACATTCTGCACAACTTGAACGGATACTCGACAAGTCGTTAAAGGCAATGGGGGAGGCGGCCAAAGCTTCGGGTGGGGATACTACTATCCTAAAATAGCAAATTTCATTAGTCTATAGATATGCCTGAAGACGAGAAAGTCGAATGTCCAGAGTGTGGTGATCTAGTCGATCCAGGCATGTGTTGCACGCATTGTGGCTCCGAGTTGCCTGTCAGTGCTCAGTCAGTTTCTAGTGCAACCGCCATCAAGCAGACAATCGCCTCGCCAGTTGACAGTGTGTGCGATGCTGACCCGATTTGGGATGCGCCAGCGCGTGGTGATTCGATTTCACTTGGCGATAGCACATCGCAGGTGTCGAGCTTTGTTGCGGGGACTTTAGATGAGGATGAGTGTCCGCATTTTCGGATCGAATATAATTCTGCTAAAGTTTTCATGCTTGGCTGGCAGTCGAGTTTCCGGTTCCGCGTTCAGTCAATTTCACTCGATTCGAATAAATGTCAGGCTCCTGAGCTATGTGTTAAAGTAGGAGGAAAGTCGCTAAAGTCTCAAAGATTAAATGGGCTTAGGGGTCGTCGCGTGAAGGAGGTAGTTGTGGGATATGCATCATCCGAAATGGGGCATGACATGAAGGCTGAAGTGTATTTGACTTACGATTATGAGGGACGGAAACGCACCTTTGTGGCCGATTTTTTTTGGCATTGTGTGGATAGCAACACATCGACTTCGAAGTTGGTGGAAAACTACAACATCACTGTCGAAAATGTATCTGCTGGTGTGGCGGCAGATCAGAACCTGAGCATCGGTGGCCTTGCTACGAAAGATGCGGAAACTCCTGCTCAAGTGATCGATCGCTTGAGCCAAAATCCGATCTGGAAAGTTGCTGATCTGTTCGAGCACGAGGGGGCGGGGAATGCTGGCCCTCCCGCACTCGCTTGTAGTCAGCGTATGACGCTTACTAGTCCGTCTGGGAAAACGTTGCATTTACTCGCGCTGAATGAGGTTTCTCTCGGGCGCCCTTCTAAGAAGGTGCCTGATATTATTGCAGAGGTAATCCAAGCCGATGGCTCAGTGGATGCCTCTCAGTCCCAGGGGGTCAGCCGTGTGCATGCCCGTATTATTCATGATGGGAAGCACTATGTTGTGCACGATGGTATCAATAATGCCGATGCCACGTTGCGTAGTAAACCTTCAGTATATGGCACTTTTCTAAATGGGATTAAATTGGAAAAGTGCGGTAAGGCACGGATTGTGGTTGGCGCGGAGCAAGGTATTTCATTCATTCATATGGACCCGCATTCGCCGAAGAGTTTCGGCTTGATGGCCAATGTATTTAGCGATTCACGCACGGGTGGTGCGACTGCGCTTCTGTTAACGCGAACGGATTCAATTAAGGAGCAGTTTTTGATTCTTTCCAGTTCCTGCTCATTGGAGCGCATCTCACTTTTTAACACCTCTGGTATGCTTCGTTTTAAGCAAGGCGCGTTTCAATTCGAGACGATCGCTGGTAAATCTTGGCTCTTGCCCGGGTATCCTATTTCGGCGCTTCACACCGGCTGGCGTTGCGAATCGTATGCGCAACTGAAGGCAAAGGCCTGAAGGGGTGCCCTTATTTAAACTAACCAAGTATTCGAACTATGAAGAAAACAAACGGAATCAAACTCTGGGGCGCGTTGAACGCGATGTTGCTCACACTTGCCACCTTCTTCACCGGTTGCGGTGGATCTGCTGGCATTGCACAACCTGGCACTCAGCCTTCTACGCCGATGGGGAGCGATTTCTATATTCCCACCGATGCAGTCGCGCAGCTCAATGTGCGTATGGTTGCTCGCGCTTCTGGTGATACGTCTGACTCACTTGCGCAGGACGTCGGAGATGCCGTGAGCGCCAAGCTCAATGCACAGGGCTTTGAGGTCACTTCACGGTTAGCCGATCTACAGATCGATTTGAACATCGGTTCGGAACTCTTTGATAAAAGCGGGAGCTATTACCTATACCGTGGTACAGTAAAGGGGAGCGTGATTCGCACTTCAGATTCGAAGGTAGTGGCCAATAAGATTATGACAGCGAAGGGCACACGCAGCTTGGGTGAGGCTCAGGCGATCGACAGTTTATCCGATAGCCTGGCTGAAGATACCGCCTCGTGGGTAGTGCGCTCTGTCACTTTCGAAGCGATCGGCCTAGCCGCGACTGATATTAATGTAACTGCTCCGTTTGGCTCTAACATAGCCAGTTATGCGCAGCGCTTCGTGCGCGAAGTGAATGTCCTGCAGGGCGTAGCGTCTTGTAATTTAATTGCCGAAAATGCTAAGGCGCGGACTATGACGTTTCGAACGGTTTACTATGCACGATCATTTCCCGAGGGTATTCTCAATCGGATTTATACCATCTCAGATCTTAACTTAAAGAGACGCTAATTTCCCTAGAAAAGACTATAACTTTATGAAAAACAAAAATTTACTTAGCTTTGTTCTTTCCAGCATCTTATGCTGGACCAACTTACACGCTGGTTTCTCAATCGATGTACGGCAAGCGCTGCAATCAGCTGTCGATGATGCAGCTGGTTCTTTGTCTCAGTCGATCGTGGATCGCGATAGGACAATTTCAGTTCTGCCGATAGCAGGCGATGAGAACCGCTACATAGAAGGACTTTTAAAAAATGCCGTCACACGCTCGGGGCTCACCTACGTCGAAGGAAGGGAAGACCCGATATGGGAGGAGGTCATGGCCGAAGTGGAGTGGGATGAGCGTAAAGAGGATATGCTCGATCCCTCAACCCTAGATAAATTTGGCAAGTTAAAGTCCACTCAATGGTTGCTCTATGGAACTGTGCGTGAGGCGCGCGACAGTGGCCGCATGGTTTATGTTGAGTTGGAGTTACATCTCAGTTCGATCGAAACAAAGCAGCATATGTGGGGTGATCTAGTGGCGTATCGCTTTTACCGTGACGAGGGTGTTACTGGAATTATCAATCTTGATACAGAGTTGCGAAATACACTACGTAGTATGTTAGTTGAAGGTGTAGATTCGATTAAATCCAGTGCTAAGCTTGCTGGAGTTGAGAATGTGGCGATCGCGCCAATTTCTGGAGACATTGACGGCTATGTTCGCTCTCTCAGTGAAGATGTTCTAGCGCAGACGAACTTAATGCCAGTGCGCTTGAGTGCTGGAACGATCGGAGAGGCTCGCCAATCGTTGCGTGACAATCCAAATCAGGCGGATGCGATTCTCACTGGAGCCGTGCGTGACTTGTCACGTACTCTCGATAGCACTCAGTTATTGAAGGCGGTTTACGAAATTAATGCTGAAGTACAGTTACGCATTGAATCAGTAAAAGACGGATCAGTACTTTGGAGTCAGACCTTTGCCGTGACGAATACTGACGTCGAAGAGGAAACTGAATGGGACTTCATTAAGCGCAATAAGCTATACTTGGCTTTAGTTGGAGGTGCAGCTGTTTTGTTCATATTATTCCTGCTTTTTCTGAACGCTACTCGCCGCTCGCGCTAAACTGATTTGGAGAATATAGAAACGATTCAGAGTATCCTTAACGCGAATTGTGTCTCCATCTTTTTCAGCGTGATTGAGTTACTGCTTTGTTTGATTGCGATTCAATTAGTCAGTGAAATTACGCGTCAGCAGGAGGCGCTCTGCGAGAGTAATTTTAGAGAATCCCTCGCTTAAGAAGTCAATTGATGCTCAAGAAATACCATGAATCTTTATAGAATCTCATCTGTGGATCGGTGTGCTCGTTGTTAAACAAAGCTTATCGTTATGCCGGACACTAATCAAACCAGACTTCCCGATGAAAGCCCGGCGGCTAGCCTTTTAAAAGCAGGCCAGCAATTCGGTCAATACAAGGTACTCCGTCTGCTGGGCCGCGGTGGTATGGGTGAGGTGTATGAGGTAGAGCATGGCATGTTACAGACCAAGCATGCCTTGAAGATCATAAACCCAGAAATTGTAAATCGTCCAGATGCGAAGGAACGTTTCAAACGTGAAGCTCAAGTTATGGCGCGCTTACGACATCCAAATATCGTACAAGTGGATGATTTTGGAGAAACTGACGGGCGAATTTGGCTGCGTATGGAGTTGGTCTCAGCTGAAGGCGCAGCCGCTTCGGGCATTCTTTCTCTAGCAGACCTAATCAAAAGTGAACCACTACAAGAAAGCGTTATTGTAAATTTACTGAATCAAATTTTGGATGGTTTGTCTTACGCTCACCAACAAGGAATTGTGCACCGCGACTTAAAGCCTGCAAATCTTCTTTCAGATTCAGCAGGTAACGTGAAGATTACGGATTTTGGTTTGGTCAGCTTAGCTGGTGCTGACTGGCTACAGAGCCATGTGCAGCTAACCGTGGCTCGTAGTATGGCAGACTCGGATGCAACACGCTTGGAAGTTGGGTCAGGTTCTGTGGGAACATCGACGCAGGCTCTTCTCGGCACTTATGCCTACATGAGTCCCGAGCAGAAGAAAGGTTCGGACGTGGATGCCCGAAGCGATTTGTATGCAATAGGCTTAATCGGGTTTCAGATGTTGACTGGAGATGAGGCGCCAGGCTTTGATTTACCAACAGATTTAGTCGACGGTATTGATCCCGCTTGGGATGATTGGATTCGTCAAAGTTTAGCTGCTCGTCCTGAACGCCGCTTTATCGATGCGAAAGCCATGCAGGAAGCTTTGCCTGGCAACGATCACTCCGCGCATCAGAAAAGTCCGCCTCTCGAGCGGATGGATGAGGAACCGATAGAGCGCGGTACTCCCGTTGAAAAAAGCGACGGCCCTCCGCTGGAGTATGAGGCGGTCGATGCCAGCGCTGCAGCTGAAGAGGGTGGGAGTAATTCGGATCCAGTGCAAGATGTACCTAGGCCTGACAAAGCGGATTCAATCTCACCTATTGTATGGACCGTGACTTCTGTATTCTTTTTAATATTGGGCATCATTTACTTTTTTGGCGACTACGGCCAACCTAACAATGATGCAGTTGCTCAATACAATCTCGGGCAATCTAACAATGATGCGGATGCCCAATACAATCTCGGGTGGAAGTATCATAATGGTGACGGTGTGTCACAGGACTATGCAGAGGCATCAAAGTTGTATCGTCTGGCAGCGGAGCAGGGGCATGCGACTGCCCAGTGCAATCTCGGGTGGATGTATCAAAATGGCAAAGGCGTGACACAGAACGATGCAGAGGCATTAAAGTGGTATCGCCTTGCGGCGGAGCAGGGAGATGCGACTGGTCAGAACAATCTCGGGTTGATGTTTCAAAATGGCCAAGGCGTGACACAGGACGATGCTGAGGCATTAAAGTTGTATCGTCTCGCAGCAGATCAGGGGGATGCGGATGCTCAGTACAATCTCGGGTGGAAGTATCATAATGGTGACGGTGTGTCACAGGACTATGCAGAGGCATCAAAGTTGTATCGTCTGGCAGCGGAGCAGGGGCATGCGACTGCCCAGTGCAATCTCGGGTGGATGTATCAAAATGGCAAAGGCGTGACACAGAACGATGCAGAGGCATTAAAGTGGTATCGCCTTGCGGCGGATCAGGGGAATGCTTGGGCGCAGAACAATCTCGGGTTGATGTTTCAAAATGGCCAAGGCGTGACACAGGACTATGCAGAGGCGGAGAAATGGTTTCGTCTGTCAGCAGATCAAGGGCATGCGGATGCCCAATACAATCTCGGGTGGAAGTATCATAATGGTGACGGTGTGTCACAGGACTATGCAGAGGCATCAAAGTTGTATCGCCTGGCAGCGGATCAGGGGAATGCGGATGCCCAGGGCAATCTCGGGTTGATGTATCAAAATGGCAAAGGCGTGACACAGAACGATGCAGAGGCATTAAAGTGGTATCGCAAGGCGGCGGAGCAGGGAGATGCGACTGGTCAATACAATCTCGGGTTGATGTTTCAAAATGGCCAAGGCGTGACACAGGACGATACAGTTGCGGTAAAGTGGTATCGTCTCGCAGCGGATCAGGGGAATGCGACTGCCCAGAGCAATCTCGGGGTGATGTATCAAAATGGCAAAGGCGTGACACAGGACGATGCAGAGGCATTAAAGTTGTATCGCCTGGCAGCGGATCAGGGGAATGCAGTTGCTCAATACAATCTCGGGTGGATGTATCAAAATGGCAAAGGCGTGACACAGAACGATGCAGAGGCATTAAAGTGGTATCGCAAGGCGGCGGATCAGGGGAATGCTTGGGCGCAGACCAAGCTCGGGGTGATGTATCAAAATGGCAAAGGCGTGACACAGAACGATGCAGAGGCATTAAAGTGGTATCGTCTCGCAGCGGATCAGGGGAATGCGTTTGCCCAGGGCAATCTCGGGTGGATGTATCATAATGGTGACGGTGTGTCACAGGACTATGCAGAGGCATCAAAGTTGTATCGCCTGGCAGCGGATCAGGGGAATGCGTTTGCCCAGGGCAATCTCGGGTGGATGTATGAATATGGCCAAGGCGTGACACAGGACTATGCAGAGGCATCAAAGTGGTATCGCCTGTCAGCAGATCAAGGGAACGAGGATGCACTCAAGAGCCTTCAAGCGATTCCTCCGCAGAGTGTCCGATCAACTTCAACACAGCAAACTAAGGAGACCGTTCAAAAAAAACTGGATAGTATTATGATACCTCAAGTCAATTTCTCAGGGATGGAACTCTCACGAGTGTTAGACGTGCTTTCTGAGCTGTCCGTTGAGTATGATCCTGAAAAGATAGGTGTGAATATTGTGCCATTATTCAAACCCAATTCGGTTAACCCAAGGGTCAACATTTCCTTGCGAAATTTGAGTTTAGACCGGGTGCTCCATTTTATTACACAGCAGGTCCATTTTAGCTATAAAGTAGGGGCAGACGCGGTCACAGTCTCTCGATAGGATTCCATTCGAATCAAATCGTATTTATTTTAGAAAATAACAATCCATGCCTGATTACGACCAAACCAGACTTCCCGATGAAAGCCCGGCGGCTAGCCTTTTAAAAGCAGGCCAGCAATTCGGTCAATACAGGGTCGTCAGATTGCTCGGGCGCGGGGGGATGGGGCAAGTGTATGAGGTGGAGCATCGCGTGCTGCGGATTAAGTATGCCTTAAAGGTTATTAACGAAGAGTTGTTAAATCGGAGTGATGTCACTCAACGGTTTGAGCGTGAAGCTCAGGTGATGGCTCGTTTGCAGCATTCACATATTGTACATGTCGATGACTTCGGAGTGACAGATGGACTCACATGGCTGCGGATGGAACTAGTGCCAGGGAATGGGGATTGTTGTTCTTTGGCAGATTTCTTTTCTAAAGGTCCTGTTCATGAGACTGAAGTTGCCCACTTGTTATCTCAAATTCTGAATGGCTTGGGGTTTGCCCATGAGCAAGGTGCAGTGCATCGGGATTTAAAACCCGCGAATCTGCTGTTTGATGCGCAGGGGAATCTTAAGATTGCTGATTTTGGTCTCGTGAGCTTAGCGGGTGCGGACTGGTTGCAAAGCCAGGTTCAACTAACAGTTGCTCGCAGTATGGTTGATTCGGACGCGACGTTACTGGAGGGCAATTCCAGTAACGGTAGTCGCACGAAAGCCTTGCTGGGCACTTATGCATACATGAGCCCTGAACAAAAGAAAGGGCAAGAGGTGACTACTCAGAGTGATCTTTATTCAGTCGGGTTGATGGCGTTTCAATTGTTGACGGGGGAGGAGACACTTGGTTTTGAGATGCCGAGCGAGATAATTGAAGAGCTTTCTGAAGACTGGGATTTTTGGGTGAAGCGTGCCTTGGCTCCTCGCATGGAGAGGCGTTTTTTGAGTGCCTTGGAAATGATCAATGCATTGCCTGATGTTGCTATTAAAGGCTCAGTGACGAATGCCGGCGCAGTAGCCGATGCAGTTAAGGAGAACTCTATCGAGGCAGTCGAAAGAGCCGCTGCAGGTCTTCTGAATCAAGCCTCTGCAATAGTTACGCCGGATATTGTAGACTCACCTGCTTTCTCGATTTCTAAAGATACAAAGGGCTATAAATTAGTGGAGCTCCCAAACGGAGGTAAATATCCGCTTGTTGAAATTCACCCAGGGACTTTTCAAATGGGAAGCCCTTTGTCGGAGGATGAACGCGATGATGATGAACTGCTACATTCAGTTACAATCAGTCGCAGGTTCTGGCTCGGGGCGACGGTAGTCACTCAGGCGCAGTGGGAGAGTTTGATGGGCAGCAATCCCTCCCGATTTAAGGGAGCCGACTTACCAATCGAGCAAGTTAGCTGGGAGGATGCGATGATCTTTTGCCGTAAGTTAACTGCTGTTGAATTGAAGTCTGGGTGTTTACCCGATGGATATGAATATACCTTACCCTCTGAGGCAGAGTGGGAGTATGCATGTCGCGCTGGCACCTCAGCCACATATTCGGGCGATTTGGACTCGATCGCTTGGTATCTTGATAATAGCGAGAGACGGACGCATCGGGTGGCGCAGAAGAGTGCAAACGCTTGGGGCCTGTACGATATGCATGGGAATGTGTATGAGTGGTGCAGTGACTGGTTTGACGCTTATTCGAGTGGAAGTGCATTGGATCCTGTTGGTGCTTCAAGTGGCCGTGGTCGAGTTCATCGTGGCGGCAGTTGGGACTATTCTGCCCGCTATTGTCGATCTGCTTTTCGTTACCATCTCAGACCTGAAAATAATGGCAATAACGTTGGCTTTCGTATCGCCCTTAAGTTTGCTCGTTGATATCTGAGTGGAAATGCAATTTAAACGCATAATTTAATTCGATGGAATTTGACGACGACCAAACCCAACTCCCTAACGAAGCACCCAGAAGCAGCCTGCTCACCGTAGGCCAGCAGCTTGGGCAATATAAGGTGACTGGCTTACTCGGCCGTGGTGGAATGGGCGAAGTGTATGAGGTTAAGCATGCCGTGTTGCATCGCAGTTACGCCTTGAAGGTGATTCGTCCTGAGGTGTTGGACCGTCCATCTGCGATGGAACGATTTCAGCGTGAGGCGCAGGTGATGAACCATCTGGAGCACCCGCACATCGTGCAGGTCGATGAGTTTGGGGAGTCGGACGGCCTGACGTGGTTACGTATGCCCTTGCTCGGGCGGTATGTGGATGCCGACAGTCGCTTGCTCAACTCATTGGCAGATCGGCTGGCAGGCGGCCAACACCTGACCGAGGCGGAAGCGATTCGCTACTTGAAGCAAATTTTATCCGCCTTGGAGTATGCGCATGGCATGGGGGCGATCCATCGCGATATTAAGCCGTCCAACATCTTGTTTGATTTAGAGGGAAACTTGAAAATCGCCGACTTTGGTCTGGTCCACATGGCGGGCGAGCAGTGGGTGCGTAGCCAGGTGGAATTGACCGTAGCGCATAGTATGGCCGTCGCCGAAGATCCAGATGCCACTCGATTGGATGATGGGGGCTCGGCTGGCACTTCCACCCAAGCACTCTTGGGCACATTTGAGTTCATGAGCCCCGAGCAGAAGCGGGGTGAGCCAGCGGATGAACGCAGTGATTTATATGCGGTTGGGCTGATCGCATTCCGAATGTTGACTGGGGATGAGGCGCCGGGCTTTGATCTGCCAAGCGAAATTGTTCCGGAACTCGATCCTGCTTGGGATCGCTGGATTAAGCGGGCCATTGCTGCAGGGTTCGATCGGCGTTGGGAAAGTGCGGCCACCATGTCAGCTTCGCTTCCGTCTCAGAAACCGAAGAAGATGCCAGTTTCTCAACCAAAACCGGTTATAACGATTGGAAGAATGCAAGATTCGGAGCCCGTCCCTGTTGATGCTGCACCGCCTGTTTATTTTAATGAAACGGTTAAGCCGGACTCTAAGTCGGAGCAGTCTGAAGGCCCAATTCATAGCGATACAAATCATTCTAGTTCGGCAAAGAAGAAATCAAATGTGCCTTCACTTGTTTGGATTCTAGGCTTAATTGTTTCTCTGATTGTCATTATTATCTTATTTTTTGGCAAATCCACGCCAACTAGGAACAGTGCAGAAGATACCGTTTCTTCGGCCATGCTGGGGGATGCCGATTATGATGGGGATGAGCCTAAGCAGGGTGTCGAGAAAGTTCTTAAAACGCATAGCTTAGCCTCGGGCCAGAGCAATGCCGTTGCAGAGTACAGTAGTCTGGACTTTCTTTCACAATGGAAGCGGATGGATGACTTGGTTATTCTTGAGATGCCCTTTATAGGTGAGAAAACGATTCAAGTTATACCCCTATCAGTTGATAGCATAAATTTCACCTACTTACTTATGAATGGTAGGATTTTAGAAATTTCACTAAGCGCGATACCGGAGGGGTCGTTGGCCGAAATCAGAACATGGTCAGATATGAGTGAGAGCATAGATGCTGCCTACGCTCAAACTGTTCTCGGGTTCGCGTATACCGGATCTCACGGTTTTGAAGAGAACCAAGCTTTGGCTCGACAGTGCTTCGAACTGGCAGCTGGTAGCGGGCATGTTGGTGCAAATTTTATTCTAGGTGAGATGCTTGTCTATGGGCAAGGAGGTCCGACTGATTATACAAGAGCGATGGGACTTTTTAATTATGCAGCAAATGAAGGACTACCTGATGCTTTCACAATGATCGGCTTTATGTTTTCAGAGGGCTTTGGAGTGGATGAGAATCAAGAGACTGCTAACGATTACTATCAGAAAGGCTATGCTGAGGGTGATGTAGAAGCAGCATGGCGCTTGGGAATCAGTCATTTTTACGGCCTTGGGCTAGATGTTGATCGTGAAAAGGGCTTAGAGTTAATTCGCGAAGCAGTGGGCAAGGACTCAGAAAGAGCACAAGAAATTCTTAAAATAATGGAGCGTGAACACGGAATTACTTCAGGCGCTTCCGTTGGTCAAAGTCCTTTCGAAATGCGCGCAGCGTTACCCATTCAAACACTTACCGATTTACAGGGACGCACGATACGGGCAACTATCGTTAAAGTAACGGAGAGTGATGTGAAGATTCGCCGAAGCGATGGCTTGGAAACAACTATTCCGTTAAGTATGCTCACAGCTGATGACATTAATTTCTGTAACTACCTCCGAGGGGGATCTAATCAAACTGACGTAAGTGATCTTAGTTTTGACTTAGGGCACGGCGAGAAGCTGGACCTAATTTGGATAGCCTCGTTAAATGGTTGGGTGAGCAAGTATGAGGTAACAAATGGTCAGTATCGCCGTTACAAAAACAGGCACGATAGCGGCGAGTATGAGGGACAAAGTTTGAATGGTAAGGATCAGCCCGTGGTTCATGTGAGCTATAACGATGCTGAAGCGTATACGGTGTGGTTGAACGGTAAGTTCCGCGATCGGTTGCCTAGCGCTTACGAGTTTCGTCTGCCGACTGGTAGTGAGTGGCTCACTTATGAGCAATGTGGGGACAGTCGTTTATACCCTTGGGGTAATCTCCGTCCTCCAAAATACGGAAACTACAAGGATTTATCGGCGGTTGAAGACCTGGACTTCCCGAGCATGAACGACTATCGCGACGGCCATGCGGTGAGTGCTCCAGTTTATGAGAGTGGCGGGAATGAATGGGGCTTGTATGGAGTGGGGGGGAATGTGTGGGAATGGAATTCGGAACCTTCGGGCGCCTTGCTATCAATGGGTGGGGGGTCTTGGGATCTCGGCGATGTCGAGGCACTTTTGCGTTGTGAGTCGGGCCGACTTAGCGCAAGTCCTAGCCACCGCCTTTATGACCTCGGCTTTCGTGTCGTTTTGTTACGCTGACCTTTCATTTAGCTTATCTACAACAATGAACGACGACCAAACCCAACTCCCTAACGAAGCACCCAGAAGCAGCCTGCTCACCGTAGGCCAGCAGTTCGGGCAATACAAGGTCATCCGTCTCCTCGGTCGTGGCGGCATGGGGGAAGTGTATGAAGTGCAGCATACTGTCTTACAGACGCGGCACGCCTTTAAACTAATCAACCAAGAGTTGTTGGATCGGCCCGATGCTGCGCAACGGTTCGAGCGCGAAGCGCTGGTGATGGCGCGCTTGCGGCACCCGAACATTGTGCATGTCGATGATTTCGGAGAGACGGATAGCTATACATGGCTACGGATGGAGATCATTGGAGGTGGAGAGCTGAGGGCTGAGGCTGGAGAGCTGAAAACGGAGGTAAATTCACTCTCGGATCTACTCGTAGGCCAGCCGTTGCCGGAGAAATTGGTGGTGGATCTACTAACGCAAATTCTCAGCGGCTTAGCTTACGCACATGAGCAAGGTGTCATCCATCGTGATCTTAAACCCGATAATTTGTTGTTGGATGCGCAAGGACAGATCAAAATCACCGACTTTGGATTGGTGAGTTTAGCGGGTGCCGATTGGTTGCAGTCGAAAGTGCAGTTGACTGTCGCTCAAAGCATGGCTGATCCTGATGCGACGACACTCGGCGAGAGTGGTAGTGGTGGCTCTAGCACAAAAGCCTTGTTAGGGACCTATGCCTACATGAGCCCCGAGCAGAAGCGGGGCGAGCCAGCGGATGAACGCAGTGATTTATATGCGGTTGGGCTGATCGCATTTCGAATGTTGACTGGGGATGAGGCGCCGGGCTTTGATCTGCCAAGCGATTTGGTCGATGGTATTGATCCCGCCTGGGACGACTGGACACGTAAGAGTCTGGCATCCCGGCTAGAACGTCGCTTTGTCGATGCGAAAGCCATGCAGGAAGCCTTACCCGTAGTTGATTGCCTTCCTGTTGAAGAAGGGCGGTCTTACTCTGAGGCGTCTGGTCATAATATTGTAACCAGAGGGCAGCGACTCGATCCAGTGGCTACTCAAGACGCCAGCCCGAAAGAGGGGCACATGACAAAAGAGAAGGCAGCAGAGGATCTTCTTTTAGCAGCAGATCAGGGGGATGCGGATGCTCAGTACAATCTCGGGTTGATGTATTACAATGGCGACGGCGTAACACAGGACGATGCAGAGGCATTGAAGTGGTATCGTCTGGCAGCGGATCAAGGAGATGCGACTGCCCAGAGCAATCTCGGGTCGATGTATGCCAATGGCGACGGCGTAACACAGGACGATGCAGAGGCATTAAAGTGGTATCGCAAGGCAGCGGATCAGGGGAATGCTTGGGCCCAGTATAGTCTCGGGTCGATGTATCAAAATGGCCTAGGCGTGACACAGGACTACGCAGAGGCGTTAAAGTGGTATCGCCTGGCTGCGGATCAGGGGGATGCGGTGGCCCAAGGCTGGATCGGTGCGATTGATCAAAATGATAGTGACGTCGAATAAGACGAAAGCAAGAATTACAGCCTAAATACTAAGTGTAATATGACCACCTGTACCATTTGTGGCAAGCGATTGCCTAATCACTACGCCATTGCCGGAAGCTGTGAAGATTCCAGCTGCGAGGCGGCTTTCTGTGCG
>Ga0206125_10002425_pt1 | contig 19766 bp, 20 predicted proteins | sample Helgoland_Spring_4_FD_148598 | JGI IMG/M metagenome (GOLD analysis project Ga0206125, IMG submission 148598) | Pelagic subsurface seawater microbial communities from Kabeltonne, Helgoland, North Sea - Helgoland_Spring_Bloom_20160331_1 | ecosystem: Environmental > Aquatic > Marine > Epipelagic ... | reverse complement strand
CAGGAGGGTGGCCACATTGAAAGGATCGGCCGAATCTCTGGGAATGCCCAAGCCAGCGTCTATGATGTGGTCTATGGTGTCTTGATGACCTGTGAGAAACCGCCATTTGTCGGGGTAGCGGTTGTAACGCTCATTGCGCTGCACATAGTCTTGCAGCTGATCGGGTGTGTCGTGCTCCGCATCGAGTGTGAAGCACACCAGGCCCACGTCGGGTTCGTCCCGATACCGCCAGTTGGCCCACAGGAGCTGCTGGGTAAATGCAGCGAGCTGCGGCGAGGTGGCGGTGTCCGTTGTCATGAACGCCACCAACCAGAATGTGCCGGCTAAGTCGGACCGCTCCACATCCCTTCCCAGTTGGTCTTGGAGTTTGAATTCAGGCAGGCGCCGTGCCCTCTGGGCGGTCTTCACCCGAGCGCCTTCTAAGTCGAAATAATCAAGGTCACTGAACTCGTGACGCATGCCCTTCCCCAATAGCAGGAGCAAAAGGAGCGGCAGGCCGGGTAGGGCGATGACCAGAAGAAGGCGGCGCAAGGGTCGGCGCGGAGGGGAATGGCGCTCACCCATTTTAGCAGCAGATGATCAGTGGAACATCTGGTCCATCCCGTAGTGCGCCAAACCTTCGGTGATCGCAATGAAGATCAGGTAAAGGATGAACACGAAATAGGGGATGATGACGGCGTTACGCAGGTTCTTGCGCTCGTCGCCAAGGTGCATGAAGGACATCACGATGTATCCCGCCTTGAAGAGGGTGAGTACGATGAAAGTCCACTTAATGGCCGTCCAAGTAAAAGCCTCAGACCGCTTGAACATGACGCCCATTCCTACCTCGATGGCGGTAATGACCGAAAGGATCACGGTCACGAGGTAAATCTTTTTGCGAATGGCCACGCCTTCCTCTTCGCTGTGGTGAGCGTTGAGGGCGTAACTGTCGTTTACGATGAGATCGTCGCGCTCCATGTCAGATGAGGTAGAAGAAGGTGAAAACAAACACCCAAACAAGGTCGACAAAGTGCCAGTAAAGGCCCACTTTTTCGACCATCTCGTAGTGCTTGCGGCGTTCCATGACGCGGTTGAGCACCATCAAAAACACCACCAGATTGATGATCACACCGGAGAACACGTGGAATCCGTGAAACCCGGTGATGAAGAAGAAGAAGTTGCTGTATCCCTGTTGGGTGGCATACTCACTGTGGTTAATGCCTCCCCAGTCTGCACCCAAACCTGGGATGGGAGCTCCGAAAGAGAAGTTCTCAGAGCGTGCGTTCCACAAGGTCATCATGGCATCGCCTTCGAGTTCTGTCTCGTCTTCGATGTACTTGTTGATGCGCAAGCTGTGCAAGTGGGCTTCGTGCGGGTGATCGCCGAGCTCGGTCAGCACCACATGACCGCCATCCTCCGAAATGGGAACGGTGAGGGGGTCTTGAATGTGCATCTCCATGAGGTGCCCAAAATGGTGGTCCATGTAGACCCGCTCACCCGCAGGCAAGGTCAAGGCATCTCCGTCTGGGGTCGTGATGGTGACCTCCTTTGCCAAATTGAAACAACCTCCGCTTCCGTGGATGAAGTGGCTCCACTCCCAAGCTTGTGAGCCTAAGAAGAAAATACCGCCGATGACTGTCAAGCCCATCCACTTCAGCACACCTGAACGGTCGTTCCTGTGTCCGGCTTCTACAGCCAGCACCATGGTGACAGAGCTGACGATCAGGATGAAGGTCATGAGCGCGACGTACGCGAGTGGATACTCTCCCTCCAACCCTGGCAGGGCGCGGAAGGCCTGTTCCCCAATGGGCCATGGGTCTACCGAGCTCGCCCGCCAAAAGGCGTAAGCGATCAGGAGTCCTCCAAACGTCAAAGCGTCTGATACGAGGAAATACCACATCATCATTTTACCGTAGCTCACGCTAAACGGCGAGCGGCCTCCTCCCCAGAGGACCTCTTTAGAAATTGCTGATTTTGCCTCTCCGGACATGACGCTGATTTGCGCGGCAATATTACGTCATCCTCAATGGATGAGGAAGAGGAATGCGAACAGGTATACCCACAAAAGGCCTAAGAAGTGCCAGTAGACACCACCAGTGTGCAATCTGATGGTGTCTTCGGGGTGAATTTGACCCTTTAGAATCCGAATTCCGTTGACCAAGAGGTAGGCCAGGCCGAGGGCCAAATGGAACAGGTGGATGAGGATCAAAATGAACAGGTATCCTGCTGAAGAATTGGAAGTGCGCACCACGTCGAGGGTGATGTCCCTCGCCATCAGGACATCATCAGAGGCAAAGAGCTGTTTGGTTTCTGGCCGGTAGTTCAGCGGTGTGCCATCTTGTTCAATGGTGAAGTCCGTGCCCCATTGAGCGGGTCCTTCAATGAGTTGGTCGATGCTGTTCCAGCGATAGGCCTTGGCGCCTGAAGCCAGTTCATCGACGGTCCATCCCATGCCCTTTTCTTGCAATTCACCCCATCCTTGGAGCTGCATCACGGTAAAACCGATGCCCAAAACAAAGGTGATGGCGAGGTGCACGAAGCTCGTCATGGTCTGTCCCTTTTTCATGGCCCGAAGGCTGAGCCACATGGGCAGAGAACTCGCCAAAATCAGCGCATTGCTGATCCACAAGGCGCGTGGTGCTTCAATGTGTACCCAGAATTGCCCCACGTTGGAGACGATGTAGGCAGATGTAAAGCCGGCAAAGAGCATGACGACAGCAAAGACGATGAAATACATCAGCATCTTCTTTGTGCGGTCGCGGACAGCGGGGTCGAGTCCTTCAAAGACGTCGAATTTCCGCTTGGGCGATTCTGGAGAGGGGTCTGTGGTGTTCATGGCGTCGTGTGACATCAAAAGAACCGCTGGAGGGCCTTTGGGTTCAGGGCAACTTGTCGAGTACGTACGTGAGTTGCACGATAGGGAGGTACAAGAAGCTCGCGAACATCAATTTTCGTGCATTTTCCACCTCGAGGTTGCGCCAAAGACGAAAGGCAGGGACGCAAAAACCAAGGCCAGCGATGATGGCCACGACCAATGCCGTGTCTCCTACCATGGCTTCTCCTCCCGGCAAGGCCCACGGAAGTAAGCTCGCGGGAATACACAACATGGTGTACAGCAGAATTTGTCGCGCACTGGCGGCAGTGCGGCCTTCCTTGAACGGGAGCATGCGGTACCCCGCCTTGAGGTAGTCGTCATGGGCGACCCAGGCGATGGCCCAAAAGTGTGGGAATTGCCACATGAATTGCACGGCGAACAAGGTGCCGGGTTCGATTCCGAAGCGTTGTGTTGCCGCCACGTAGCCCAGCATGGGCGGGATGGCACCTGGGATGGCACCTACGAGCACACTGAACCCCGTGCGGGCTTTGAGAGGGGTGTAAGCGAGTACGTAGCTGAGCAGTGCCAAAAGCCCGAGCATTCCAGCGCGGATCCCGAGGTCAAACAAGGCAGCGAGCCCCAAAACCCCGGCCACAGTGGACCAGGTGGCGGCTGCTTTGATGGACATGCGCCCTGTGGGAAGTGGCCGGTTGGCGGTCCGTCCCATTTTGGCATCGTTGGATTTCTCGATGATTTGGTTGAAGCCATTGGACGCCCCTGTGAGCAAGTAGCCTCCGATGACAAGTTTCAAAAAGGGCACAAAGGCAATGGTATCAGCCCCCATAAACCAGCCGAGTACGGCGCTTAAAACCACGAACGTGCCGAGGCGAAGCTTGAAAAGGACGGCGATGTCCTTCATTAAGGTGGGGGTGGGCGCTGGAGTGGCCTTCATGGAGCGGTGGCGAAATTAGGGCGGCCCTACCAATCGGCACCCAAAAAGGGGCCTGTAGTGCGCAGGCCGAACATCAAGCGCATGGCGTTCTCCTGTTGAGGTCCGACGGCCGTACGTTGTCCCTCCCACCGCACAAAGCCCTGGACGTAGTTGGCATCGCCCAATGGCAGCTTGTGCGATACGTCCAATTGGATCAAGGTGAATTGACGGGCAGTACCTCCAAGCCACACGTATGTTTCCTCTGTGCGGTCAATGTCTCCAATTTGGGGCAGGGAGCCTGAAGGGGCCGATCCGATGGGGTCGTCTCCACGTTGTGATGCGGTCAGTCGGCCGTGAAAGGTCCATTCATTGCGTTGAATGTGGCCCTCCACACTTCCTTCGAAAAAATTGGCGCCCAAGGGGTGTGCCAGTGGCGTCAAGCCATGGATGTAGGCGCTGGTAGGGGTGTAGTGGCTGTAAGTCCAAGGCCGCACACCAGCGGCCTCAATGCGCCAAGCTCCTCGGGGATAGCCCCAATGTAGGCCCCCCAGCAATCCGTATTTGTTGCCCCACCACCCGGTCGAACCCAGGATTTCTGAAACGAGAAGCTCGTCGAGCAGCAGCTGTCCATAGAGATAGCGCGGGCCTTGGTCGACCGCTCCCAAGCGCCATTGCCCTTCGAGTCCCACGATGGCATTGTCGGAGCTTCCTTGGGCAAACTCCGTCGGTCTTAGGCTCGTCAATGGAAGCAAGTAATGGGGTTCGAAGGCACGTGTTCCGTCTTCTATGTTCCACACGACGGCCCCCCATAGTGCCGCGGTGATGCGCCGGCCTAGATCCACTTCGAGTCTGTGGCTGACGACCATGCGCTCAATGTTGGCGCGCAGCGGCCCCGATGCCGGAATCCAAAATCGGGGGTCGCCAGATGCGTTTGGAGCGCAATGGATACTGGCGGACCCTTGTAAAGCCTCGATGCGATGGCGGTAGCGCAATCGGCCGCCGCCATCAAGACGGGTTTCTATGAAAGGAACGGGTGCCGCATGTCGTCCACGAAACAGGGAGCGCCTTCCCCAGCCGTCGTGGAGGGTGTCCCTGCCGAGTGATATTGTAAGGGAAGACAGGGGGGTCCAATCCCACCGAGCGCGGATTCGAGAAGCACCTCGGCCGGCATTCCCACGGCGGTCATAGCCCGCCTCGACAGCCCGCAACATGGGGGTTCCAGCGGATTGAATCAGGTCAAAGGTGAGGTGGCCTTGGTGATTTGGGGCCTTGGTCAGCACTGCGGCAGAGGCCATAAATGCCAGAACCCCATTGCGGTCTCTCAACGATGCAGTACCGCCCAACATTTGTGGGTGGACGTCAACGGTGACCTTCTTGGTAGTATCGGCTCTGTCTACTGCAGCGACAGTGCTTTGCGCCCTCAGTGCTGCCGGCATACAGGCGAAAGCCCAGAGTGTTATCATGACCAGCACCAGCCTCATGCTGCAAACGTAGGCGATGACGGATTGTGGAGGAGATTGAATTCTCCTGTGCCCAAGAGGGCAGGGGGTCTCAGTGTTGACGCGCTTCTTTCCTGCGCACAGCGCGGGACAAAACGCGCACCTTTTCCAAGGCAATGATGATCAAGGGCAAGGTAAAAGCACACGCGAGCAAAATGAAGAAGGTATAGGTGGCGTCCATGATTGGAATCCAGAACCCCAGGGCCACGATTGCGGCGGTATAGCCGTGGATAAAGAGCGCGACCTGCAAATGGGTCATGTCCAATTTCAACAAGCGGTGATGCAAGTGGCAGCGGTCTGCAGAGAATGGCGATTTGCCTTTGAGCAATCTCAATGAAAAAACCCTCAAAGTGTCCACCAGAGGATAGCTCAGCGTTGTCATGGCCAAAATCGGCAAAGACCTGTTCTGCCACATTTCGGGGACTTGATCGGTGGGCGTTTGAATGATGCTTGTGGCCATCACGTAGATGAACATTCCCAAAATGAGGGAGCCGCTGTCCCCTAAGAAAATGCGTGCCGGCGTGATGTTAAACACCAAGAAAGCGGAGAGTGCCCCAGCCAGGGCCAGACAAAGGGTCGCCAAATCATTCTGCCCTGTTGCTGCGAACCAAATGGAACAAGCGATGGCAATGAGCAAGCCATAACCGCCTGCCAGGGTATCAATACCATCAATGAGGTTGACGGCATTTACAACGACGATGTATACGAAAAGCGAAAATATTGGGGAGAACCAAACGGAAAGTTCATTCCAACCGAAGAGGTTGTGAAAATCATTAATGGCATAGCCTCCGCAGAGGATGAGAATGCAGCCTACGCAAATTTGCGCTGCTAGTTTTTTGATGGGATTTACACCCGTCAAGTCGTCTTTTAAGCCCAGGAAAAAAAGAATCAGAGAACCTGCGGCTAACCTCAGAAAAGAAATGGCTTCATCACCTTCAGGATGCACCAAAAGACAGGTGGTAAACAGCGTCCCTAAAAAGACCAATACACCCCCTAGTCGGGGAACACTTCGCTTGTGAATCTTGCGGTCTTCGGAGGGCTCATCCAGCAAATCCTTTTGCACCGCAAGCTGGATGAGCGAAGGCATTCCAAGCACTACAAAAATGAAAGCGACAAAAAACGATAACATGGTCCGGGGTCTAATTTAACAAAAATATCAGACGAGTCCCCTATTTTGTGCGCTCAATTTCATTGCAAGCTGTTTTAAGTTTTCGAACGGAATAGGTTCTAGTGGTTTTTTCTTGTTTTGAAAATGGACGTTGTCACCCCAAAAGACCACCATTTTTCGTTTGAATCGCCGTACCACCCAGGGGATTTCATCAAGCTGACGAAGGGGGCGAGCGGTACCAGGGGCGGCCATAAACGGTTGGGCTTCCGATGGCGTCGGGCTTCATGAGAAATAGGATCGGCAGCAGCAGCGGGAATTGTCAGCGTGGCTTTCCATGAAGGCTCCCATTCAGGTAAAATATCCGCATCGGCCCCCTCTGAATGGGGCAGGCCAATTTCTGCTGCGATGGTGAGCCCCATGATGCGCCATTCGGCTCCTTGAATGAAATAAGGGGTGAGGTTGGACCAACGGTCGATTCCCAAGCTGCTCCCAGGGATTCCGGGATGCAGTTCTCCTGGCACTGAGCGGTGGACAGGGGCGAGTTCGGACCACAAGGACCATTGGTGGCCATGTCGAACGTGACCAATCATGCCTTGCCACTTGGCTCCGTCCCATTCGTTTGGGCGGGCTTCATAGCGTTGATCCCGCCATGGATGACGCCGGAGTTGCCCGTACCAAGTGGACCGCCTGCGCCGCCATTGCACATCCAACCCTTGATGCCCTGTGAGGTACCAATTTGTTGCTGAATTCCGGGAATTGGGGAGGACCCATGGTGCCATGGCGCGCATCCATTCGGTTGCACCCCGTCCGTTTTGTGACCGCGCCGTGACATCGGTCCAGCGGGCGGTCATGATGGTGATGTCCAGGGATTGTCCCTTGCTCATGACGGATTTGGTGAGGCTGCGAATGCCGAGCCCCAGAGGTTGATAATGGCCTTCACGTGCCCCATTGGCGGGGAGCCGGTCCTGGCCCCTCTGTCTCGACTGGACCCATCGGTATGTCCAACCATGGCCTAAGTGGACTTCTGCAAGGAGATATGGTGCGGGCGCCCGGGCGCCGTTCCATAGAATGTTGCGCGCCCCAGGACCAAGTTCTGTGGCACCTAAGCCCCATTGCAGGCGTAGGTTGGGATGAATGTTGATGTCGAACCACACCTCTGCAAGGCTGTGGTCGAGCTTGTACAAGCCGCCCTCTGTGGGTCTAAGTTTTCCAGTCCCCATGCCGGGATAGGCTTGCGCATTGAGGATGGCTTCTGTCTCCGGCGAAACCAACACCCGTTGCATTTCCAGCACCTTTCCCCCAAAGCGCAGTTGCCCATCAATTTTTCCAGCGTAGCGCACTCCGCGCACGTTGCGGAAGCCTTGCTGGCTTTCACGGGGTACCTCACTCATTCTCTGCCGGTAATCCCTAGAAATGTCCAAAACGGGATCCAACGCTACTTGGATGGTTCCATCGCTGAATACGGCGTGTCGGTGCCACCAGGTATCCCGGCCTCCGAGTGTTTGGGGCAAGGTGCGCAACGTGTCAAAGGCGAGGGCACCAAACTCTGCGGGTGTGGTGAACGCCGTCATGCGACTGCCATTGGGCAGGCGGTCGGGTACGACAATTTGAGCCGTCATTTTGGGACAGGTGAAGCACAATAGCCCACACAACAAAGGGTAGAGTGCTTGCGGTAGAATGCGCGGTATAGCCTGTCGGTAAGCAGTGGTCATTTGGCGCGAACGGCGTCCGGTGCCTCTTTGAATTCTTGGTAAACCGCGGAAAGTCCGTGCTGTAGATCAATGGCATGCTTCCAACCCAACTGGTGGATGCGGCTGCAGTCCATCAGCTTGCGTGGAGTGCCATCAGGCTTGTCCGTGTCCCATTCGATTTTGCCGGTGAAGCCAACAATTTCACCAATGGTTTCGGCGAGATTTTTGATGGGTAGGTCTTCGCCGGTCCCCACATTGACGTGTTGCTTGCCGTTGTATTGTTCCATCAAAAACAGACAGGCGGTAGCAAGGTCGTCCACATGTAAAAATTCGCGACGAGGTGAGCCTGTACCCCAACACGACACAGAAGTGTCTCCGCGTTCTTTTGCTTCGTGGAACTTGCGGATGAGTGCCGGCACCACGTGGCTGTTGTTCAAGTCATAGTTGTCACCTGGGCCGTACAGGTTGGTAGGCATGGCCGAAATGAAGTTTGCTCCGTATTGGTCGCGGTAGGATTCGCAGAGTTTGATGCCCGCGATTTTAGCAATGGCGTATGGTTCGTTCGTGCTTTCCAAGGTGCCGGTCAACAGGGCATCTTCTCGAAGAGGTTGGTCGGCCAGTTTAGGATAGATGCAGCTCGAACCGAGAAAAAGCAACTTCTCTACGCCGATGGTGTGTGCGGCGTGGATGATGTTGGCCTCGATCATCAAGTTGTCATAAAGGAAGTCGGCCCGGTATATGTTGTTGGCTTGGATGCCGCCCACTTTGGCTGCTGCGAGAAAGACATGCGTGGGCTTTTCGCGCTCCATCATGGCTTGGACAGCGGCCTGATTGCGCAGGTCGAGTTCAGCGCTGGTGAAAGTGATCGGGTCCGGAAACCCTGCGTTGTGCAAGGCGCGACAGATGGCGCTGCCGACCATGCCGCGGTGTCCGGCCACATAGATGCGGGAAGAGGCGTTCATCACGGACACAAAGTTACGGACTTAGCGTTGCGCCGTGTGCCGTGCAAAGGCGTTGGACAAGGCGTTGAAGGCCAAAACCAACGAAACGATGCAGGCGCCGGGCACGAGGGCCAAATGTGCATGCCCTGTGAGGATGGCACCATAGTGGTCTCGGATCAGGTTGCCCCAACTCGGCATGGGAATTTGAGCCCCAACGCCCATGAAGCTCAGGCCGGCTTCGATGAGTATGGCGGCTGCGAAGTTGGCCGAAGCGATGACGGCGATGGGTCCGGTGAGGTTGGGCAAGATGTGCAAGAAAACAATGCGTGGCGTGGAAAGGCCAAGTACCCGTCCTGCTTCGACCCATTCTACATGGCGCAGGGCGATGACTTGCCCGCGCACAACACGTGCGACTTCCACCCACATGGACAGGCCAATGGCGAGGAAGACCTGCTCAAATCCTTTGCCGAAAGCCAGCGTCAGTGCGAGTACCAACAGGAGTGTAGGGATGCTCCAGACGACCTGTAACAACCAGCTTACAGCCGCGTCAAACCTTCCGCCCAAATATCCTGCGAGGGCGCCGAGTGGAATGCCAATGAGCAAAGAGAGGAGCACGGCCACCAGTCCGACGGCCAAAGAGAGCCCAGACCCTGCTACAACCCGAGAGAGGTAGTCCCTCCCAAACCGATCGGTTCCGAGAACAAAGGTTTTTTGACCGGGCAAGCCTTCTGGCGTCACGGTGTCGACGGCGGTGCCTGGGGCCAGCATGGACCACTCGAGGTGTTGATCGTTGGCGTGGCGGGTTGGATCAGGCCTCCACATCGCACTGGTGGTGGCGATGATGGTCCACAGTACAATCCATGTGGCGCCCATCAATGCGGTGGGTTCGGTGCGGAAAAAGGCGCGGACAGTTTGCACGTTCGAAAATTAGGCGGCAGTGCGGCCTTTCCACGGTGCTTTTCGGAACGGCATCAAAAGAAGGGTGGTGATGATGAAAGGAGGGTGGAGGGCCGCAAGGATGACAAGCGTTCCCCATCGACGGCCAACTGCCCTGCCGTCAAAAATCCCATAGGCCCGTCCTACTTGGTGGGTGTAGGCCATATCTATGACGGCTTTGGTGGTCCAAAATGCCAAACCGAACAAGGGTTGAAGCACCCACATGATGGTGCCAAAAAGGTGGACTCCCGCGATGATGATGGACACCCGCCGCGCTTCAGACAATGCCTTGGGATAGGCCTTTGCCTTGGCGCCCCATCGAATGCGTTGGTCCAAAAGGCTCCACACATTTGGCATGGGTGCAGCGGAAGCCATGGAATCGAGTTGGCCACACCAGCCCACGCGATGGCCGTCGCCGCGCTTGATCAGGGCGGCCAACGAAAACACATCGTCTCCGCTAGCGAGCTCTTGTCGCAGCTGATCGTGGGGAAAGGCGGAGGCGCGCCAGACCCAGGCTCCACCGCTGGCCATCGCGGGACGCCCGCGCCGTGCGGCGGCCACAGCCCAGCCTTGCATGGCCGCAAAGTCCAAAGCTTGGAGGCTCTCAAATACAGTGGACGGAGCTTTTTTGGCGCTGTACGCAAGACGCAAAGGCAGCAGCAGCATGTCGGTTTCGCTGCCTCGGTTTTGAATGTGCTGTCTAACACTGCGGATAAATTCGGGACCTACCCGCACGTCGGCATCGACCTGGATGACCCACGGGTGAATGGCCGCTTTGATCCCCGCCGACAAACCGGGCTTCTTTCCTGTGCCCGGATTGGCCATTGTTCTGACGGAAAATGGCAGATTTTGGATGGTGGAAATGACTTGGGTTGTGCCGTCTGTCGAAGCATCATCGACGATGATAACCTCGTCGGGTGTGTCGGCACCCATGGCCAGATCGGCCAATAAATGGGGGAGTGTGACGGCTTCATTGCGCACAGGCAAGACCAACGAGATTTTTGGTGGCACCTTTTGCGGCGCCTTTGGGGACTCATGGCCTACAGAAAAGGCTCCCTGGAAACCACGTGACCACCTTGCGACCTGAATCAGGTGCAGCAGCAAGAAAAGAAATGCAGTGAGGATCAGGAGCGCAGCAATCACGCCTCCAATTTCGACAGGAAACCTTTGCGTTCACGACATGCAATGGCGTGCCAGACCAACCCGACTACGGAAGGAATAAACAGGTTGATGATCCACAGTGTCAAAGTGGCCCCAACTATGGCTGTTGTGTCTGCAGCGGTGGGTGCTTCAATGACAAACAAGGCTGCGGCTTCTCGAATTCCAAGGTCGCCAAAAGCGGGCATGGGGGCTAAGCTGGTCATTCCCCATGTGAGAACAGCGCCTTGTCCTTGAGCATAGAATCGATCGATATCATGGCCCCAAGAAGACAAGTGCCCGAAGGCGTTTAACGTGAGTATGAATTGACTGACCATTACCAGAAAGCGTAGAACGCTCAATGACAGCGCCCGCTTTCTCCTAATGACTGGGATTTTCCGGCTCTTTCCCCAATCCCCCATCCAGGGTTTGTTCCGGAGGTACAACCAAAATTTGGGGCTCCACCCAAGGTAGAGGCAGAGGGAGACGGCGGAGAGGAACAAGACGGTGCTTCCTGCCAGGAAATAGTGCATGCACAGCAATCCAAAGGCCGCTGCTGTAATCGTGCACCACCATTGGGCAACGCTGGCCGTCGCAAAAGCGCGGATGGCCATATTGCGTTCGCTGGTTCGGACAGCGGCAACCCGACCTACACCAGCGCCCAATCGGAAGGGGCCAATCATACTCCATGCGGTTCCATAGAGGACCTCCCTCATGCGTCGCGGCATGCGGGCCCAAGGCATCAACTCTGCCCATTTAAAAGACTCCAGCCACCAATTGATGGGAACCAAGGCAACGGCCGCAAAAAGGGCGCCTGAATAGATGGTCCACTCCCAAGCTCCTGATGGCAGGCTGGACAATTTTGCGTAGAGCCAAAACCCGCAAAACACAAGCGGCAAAAAGAACAAAAGACCCCACTGCACAGAGGTCGGCAGACCCCAATTCAAGGGCCGCTGCTTCTGGTGTGTTCTACCTAGCTTTTGGCCAAGTGTAGCGGATGTTTTGGATGCCATAGACACTCTGTAAAGCTACAATGAGACGTCCAAACACACAGATTATACTATTCTTTTAATCCTTATAATTTGTAGACGTAGAGCACCAGTTCTGCTTCGAATGATTTTCACACCCTTTGTTATTGGTTTTCATGTAAATGGTGCTTTCCGGTAGTCAACTTGTGTCTGTTCGGTGCCACCTTGTGAACGTGCAAGGCGGACCTACCATCATTTTAGGCATAGACCCAGGAACGACCATTATGGGATACGGTGTGGTCCGAGCTTGGTCCCGCAATCGGGTGGAACTCTTGGAGATGGGGGCGCTCCACTTGGCCAAGGTCAAAGACCCTGCTCTCAAGCTGCGCCGAATACATGACCGATGTGCGGGCCTGATCGAAGCCCATGCCCCCGACCATTTTGCTGTGGAGGCGCCCTTCTTTGGTAAAAACGTGCAGTCCATGCTCAAGCTGGGCCGCGCTCAAGGTGTGGCGTTGGCTGCAGCCCTCGTTCGTGACGTTCCCGTGGCAGAATACGCTCCGCGCCGTGTCAAGCAGGCCATCACAGGGTCGGGCGCAGCATCAAAGGAACAGGTCGCCGGAATGGTTCAGCGCACCCTCAATATTCCCGATGCGGACATGCCACGCCACTTGGATGCTACCGATGGCCTTGCAGTGGCCCTCTGCCACCTCTACGAAATGGGCACGCCCACCCTCGGCGGAAAAGGCGGCGGCTGGGCCGCCTTTGTCCGCGAAAACCCCGGCCGCACCCGATAGGCAAAACCCTTAGTCTTTGGCGACGTCGGGGGTCAGGAGTGTTTGGGTGGGGAAGGCAAAGTCGAGTCCGGCGGCATTGAAGCGCTTGAGTGCTTCTAAGTTGACGGCGCTGGGGTCGTTGGCCCAATGGCCCTCTTTCTTGACGTAATACAACATCTTGATGTTCAGCGAAAAGTCGCCAAAACTCTCGAACCAAATGGTGGGGTCGGGCTCAATGGTATCGGAACGCTCTGCCACGATTTGCCCCAATATGCCCATGGCCTCTTGGACCCGCTCAGGGGTGGTGTCATAGGTGAGTCCAAGGGTGAGTGACACTTTGCGGGAAGGTTCAATGGTAACGTTCTCCAGAAAGGAGTCTGTGAATTTGAAATTGGGAATGATGACTATCCGACCCGCCAGGGTGCGAAGGCGCGTCGACCGCAATCCGATTTCTTCAATGGTACCGTCGTAGCCGGAGATTTGGATGCGGTCCCCCACTTTAAAGGGCTGGTCCACAAATACGGTAATGCCCCCGAACATGTTGGAGACAAAGTCCTTGGCGGCCATGGCCAACGCCAAACCTCCAATGCCCAATCCGGCAATCAAAGCGCCGACATCATAGCCAGCATTGTTGAGGGCGAGGATCAGTCCAAACGCCCAAATGCTCGAGCGCAGTCCCTTGCGGAGGATGGGACCGAACTGGTCCATCATACTGCTCTCCTTTTTTAGGGTGAACGGTACAAAGAAGTTCAGGATGACGGCGTCTACCAAGCGCGCAATGCCCCATGTTACGTTCAAGGCGTAGGCCACTTTCATGGCGGCATCGACAAAATGGTCGACCCCGTCGCCGAAGGTCAACTGCCCATATGCGGTCCTCAAAGCAATGATGGTGAGCGCCAGTACCAGCGGTTCTTCCAACTTGTCGACGATGAGATCGTCGAGGTTAGAGCGGGTTTTTGAGGTGATGCGGCGGGCGATGTTGCCTACAATTTTGTAGAGCAAACGGGCGACAATGATGCCTCCAATGGCCCAAGCAAGTGCGATCAGCCAGTGCTCGAGTGTATTGCCGAGAAAAGTGTTCTGGAGGATTTCCATAGCGTTGTGAATGGGACTGCAAAATGCGCCATTCCTATGAAATGCCTCGTTTTTAGAATCCCAGGCTCAAGCCGCCTCGGAAAGTGGGGTTGTCATAAGGACTGGCCGGGTTCTCCGTCACATCGTAAAGTATTGTGAAACCTGCGCCCAGCCGGTCGCTGAGTCCCCGGTAGTAGCCGACTCCGAGCCAAAGTAGCTGGTCCCACCTGCGAGTGGGGGGTTCAATAAAAGCTCCGGATTGCTGGTTCACGTGTTCCCATTCAGCGTGCGCAAAAATCCGGGTGACCAAGCGGTGCCGTGCAAAGACGTTGCCACCATAAATCTCGTTGTCGATGTTGCCGAAAGCCTGCTTTAATCTTTGGAAGTAATAGGTGCTGCCCACGCCAACGATGAGGTCTTGATTGAGCCGGTATCCAATTTGGGGAGAAAGACCAATCAGGGTATTGTTTCCAAGTTGCAATGCGCCATTGCCCCCGAACGTGAGCCGCTCTTTGAAAGACCGTTCCGTGAATTCTCGCTTGTCTACACCTGTGATTTCCCTTTCGCGCTCCTCGGAATCAAACCACCATTCGTTTTGGGCATTTGTGGCCCATGACATTCCTAGACAACAGATGAGAACAACATACCGCATGATGCTCCGAATTTACACCGGTATCTTAGCATCATGGCAGCAGGACAGCAGGATGATTTGGCCTTTGGGCCCGACATGAGGATGGGTTTTTTGGGTGGAGGCCAGCTGGGCCGGATGACCATCCAAGCGGCCCTGAACTTGGACCTGCGCATCGAAGTGCTCGATCCAGACCCGCATTGTCCCTGCGCCCGCATTGCCCATCAGTTTACGCAGGGTGATTTGAATGACGCCGAAGCGGTAATTGCTTGGGGGCGCAATTTGGATGTGGTGACGGTGGAGATTGAAAACGTCAGTACTGAAGGGCTGACTGCGCTCAAAGCGATGGGCGTTCAGGTTTTGCCGGACCCGTCGCACCTCGCCCTCATCCGAGACAAGGGGACGCAAAAGCAGTTCTATGCAGATCACGGCATTCCGACATCTGATTTCGTTTTGATTGAAGATGGCCGCGCCGAGGTGTTGTCCAGGGGACTGCCCGTGGTGCAAAAGCTGCGAACGGGCGGTTACGACGGTCGCGGTGTTCAGGTGATTCGCACGGAAGAAGACGCGCGGTATGCTTTTGATGCGCCTTCGCTTCTTGAAGACGCGGTAGACATTGAGAAGGAGTTGAGTGTGATTGTGGCGCGTTCCACAACAGGGGAGGTTAAAACTTACCCTGTGGTCGAGTCGGTGTTCAACGCGCTCAACTTGGTGGATTACCTCGTCGCTCCGGCGCGCATTTCTGAGGCTGTAGAAGCCGAGGCCCGCCGCGTAGCCTTGTCGGTTGTCGAGGCCATGGATTTTGTCGGCCTTTTGGCGGTGGAGCTTTTCCTCGACAAAGGGGGCAGGATCCTGGTCAATGAGGTGGCCCCCCGCGCCCACAATTCAGGCCACCACACCATCGAGGCCTGCGGAACGTCTCAATTCGAACAACACCTTCGCGCCATCCTTGGCCTGCCTCTGGGCGACACTGCCCAGCGTTCGGCAGCAGCCATGCTCAACCTGATCGGCGGAGAGGGCGCCAATGGCGTTCCGCTCTACAGCGGCTTGGCGGCGGCGCTGGCCGAACCCGGACTGCACCCGCACCTCTACGGCAAGGCCACGGTCCGCGAGGGCCGGAAGATGGGCCACATCACCGTGTTGGCCGACTCCCCTGATGCCGCTGAGCAACGCGCCCTCGCTCTACGCGACCACATTTCCACAGTTCACGCACATTGAGCTGAACCGGTCCGCCTCCGTGCTACCTTCGGTTCATGCGTCAGTATCTCGACCTGTTGCAAAAGCTCCTCGATGAGGGGAAAGAGCGCCCGGACCGCACTGGAACCGGCACACTCGGTCTGTTTGGTCACCAGATGAGGTTCGACCTCTCGGAAGGCTTTCCTGTGCTCACCACCAAAAAGCTCCACCTGCGCAGCATCATCCACGAACTCCTGTGGTTTCTGCAAGGCGACACCAACATCGCTTACCTCCAGGAAAACGGGGTGCGCATTTGGGATGAGTGGGCCGATGAGGATGGGAATCTCGGGCCCGTGTACGGCTATCAATGGCGGTCTTGGCCCAACCCGGGTGGCGGCCACACGGACCAGATTGTTGAGCTTGTCGATCGCATTAAAAACAACCCGTACAGCCGCCGTCATGTGGTCAGTGCTTGGAACCCCTCTTTTATTGAGGAGATGGCGTTGCCCCCCTGCCATTGCCTGTTCCAATTCCATGTGCAGGATGGCCGGCTGAATTGCCAGCTCTACCAACGCTCCGCAGACACCTTCCTTGGTGTTCCGTTCAACATCAGTTCCTATGCGCTGCTTACCATGATGGTGGCACAGGTGTGCGACTTAGAGCCTGGTGATTTCGTCCACACTTTTGGGGACGTGCACCTGTACTTGAATCATGTTGATCAAGCGCACGAGCAGTTGTCCCGGGAGCCCCGCGCTCTGCCGACGATGCGCATCAATCCGGACGTCAAGGACCTTTTTGCCTTCCGCGGCGAGGATTTCGAGTTGGTCAACTATGACCCGCATCCGCACATAAAAGCCGCCGTGAGCGTCTAACGTATTCACTTCTGTAGCATGCGTGTCTCTCTCATTGCGGCGGTTGCGGCCAACGGTGTCATCGGCAAGGACAACGACCTGATTTGGACGTTGCGCGATGACATGGCGTTTTTCAAAACGACGACGAAGGGCCGTCATGTGATCATGGGCCGCAAGAATTGGGAGAGCATCCCGGAACGGTTCCGCCCGCTGCCTGGTCGCCCCAACATTGTCTTGACAAGGGATGAGGCCTACTCGGCTGAAGGTGCCATGACGTGTGCTTCGTTGGCGTCAGCCCTAGACCTTGCCCGCGAGTCGGGTGAAGAGGAGGCATTTATCATTGGCGGGGCCCAGATTTATCGCTTGGCGCTGGAAGCTGGCGTCGTCGATACGATGTACCTGACCCACGTAGAAAAGGCTTTCGAGGGGGATACCTGGTTCCCGGATTTTGATGCTGTGCAGTGGAACGCGCAGCCCATGTTTAGGCATGTGGCCGATGAACGCAATGAGTGCGCTTTTGAAGTCTGTCGCTACGATCGGATCGCCATGGAAGCCACGGCTTCATGATCGGTAGGGCCTTTTCAGCTGCCCTCATTTTCTGCGTTCGCGCCTATCAATTGTTGTTGTCGCCATGGCTCGGGAAGAACTGTCGCCATGAGCCAACGTGTTCGGCTTACATGATTCAAGCTTTGCGCGAATGGGGCCCAATCCGCGGGCTGTGGCTCGGGATTCGGCGGATTTCCAAGTGCCATCCGTGGGGGCCATCAGGGTATGATCCAGTGCCCGCAAGACCTAACAAGGGTGAAGCCGGTGGTGGGCAGCAGGATGCGGGTTAATTTCGCAGCATGAAGCTCATTAAAGTGTTGGCCTCATTGGCCGTTGCCGTTCTGATTACTTCTTGTGGAGGCCCACAGGAGAGCGAGGCCATCAAGGAGGCCAAAAAATTGCACGAGCAATTGGTGCGCATCAGTGGAGACCTCCACGATGAATTGATGGTGGCGATGGCGCCGTTGGAAGGCCAAATCGATTCGGCGATGATGGTGGGAGACACCTTGTTGGCCGCAGAACTGGCCAAGTTGGAAGGCCAATTGGACCGTATTGATGTGCGTTTCCATGATTGGTCTGAGACGGTGGTGGAGATTCCGGGGCAAGCTTGTAATCATGATCACGGCGATGCCGGTCACGATCACAGCCATGACCATGAGGGCCATGACCATGCAGATCACGAAGGCCATGACCACAGCGGGCATGACCACGACCACGATCATGGAGCCACTTTGCCAGAGGGCCTGACCGATGCGGAGATCTTGGAAATTCAAGCGGCCCTCAAAACTGCTTTGGACAGCCTTAAAGCGGACTTTCAACGCATCGTGGAATAATGGATCCTTTTGGATTGCCTTTTCAACCCAGCCGCCCACGGCGGAACCGGCGCAATGCTGCGATTCGCGGATTGGCAAGGGAGAGCCGTTTGCACCCCGAGCAGTTGATTTACCCGCTGTTCTGCGTCGACGGTCAGGGTATCGAAGAGCCCATTGCCAGCCTTCCCGGGATGGCGCGGCTGAGCGAGGACAAATTGCTCGCTGAGATCGAACGGTCTTGGAACCTGGGCATCCGGAATTTCTGCCTCTTTCCGGCGGTCGAAGAGCATTTAAAGGACAAGACCGCCAGCCACAGTTGGGCCGACGACAACTTCTACCTGCGCATCGCACGCAATGTCAAGGAGCGCTTTCCGGAGTGCAGCTTGATGAGCGATGTGGCCATGGATCCGTACAGCTCAGATGGGCATGACGGTGTGGTGACAGAGGACGGTCGGATTGACAATGAGGCGACCCTGCCCATTCTCGCCCGGATGTCTGTGGCGCAGGCTCAGGCTGGTTTCGATTGGATTGGACCGAGCGACATGATGGACGGCCGCATCGGTGTTATCCGTGAGGCCCTTGATGAGAATGGGTACCATGAGACGGGCATCCTCGCCTACACGGCCAAATACGCGAGTGCGTTCTACGGTCCGTTTCGCGAAGCTTTGGACAGTGCGCCCAAGTCGGGAGACAAGAAGACCTACCAAATGGACCCTGCCAATGTGTCGGAAGCCTTGCGCGAGGTGGAGCTGGACGAAATGGAGGGTGCGGACATCGTGATGGTCAAGCCCGCATTGGCCTACCTCGATGTGATCCGCGCGGTCAAAGAGCACACGTCGTTGCCGGTGGCGGCTTACAATGTGAGCGGCGAATACGCCCTCGTGAAGGCCGGCGCTGCAGCGGGATTCCTCGACGCTGAGGCGGGTATGCTGGAGGTCCTTGGTGCCATCCGCCGTGCTGGAGCCGATATCATCCTGACTTATTTCGCGCCTGAATACGCGGCTTGGTACCAACAGCAGCATGGCTGAATCCACGGCTAACCCTGCCCTTTTGGAGGAGGTGCGTGAGCGCCTGGAGTCCTTCCTTGCCGATGGAGGGCACCGGAAGACACCGGAACGCTTTGTTGTGCTGGAGGAGATTTATGCCAGGGGGGGGCATTTTGATGTGGACGCCCTTCAGGAGCGCATGAAGCAGCGTGGCGCCAAGGTGAGCCGAGCCACGCTCTACAATACGATTGAACTGCTGCTCGAAGCCGGTTTGGTGCGCAAACACCGCTTTGGCGAGCAGAGTCAATATGAGCCGGGCTATCCCTCTCGGCAGCACGACCACATCATCATGGACAATGGAGAGGTGCTCGAGTTTTGCGACCCCCGCATTCAGCAGATCAAGGCCACCTTGGAGGAGCACTTTGGCATAGAAATCCTCCACCACGCCCTCCACATCTACGCCCGCAAAAAATGACCTTACGTCTGCTCATTCTGCTCGCACTGGCGACGCCCACCTTATTGGCTGCCCAGCAGCAAGTGCCGACCAATGTGGAGCTGCACCGTGAGGGCCAAGAACCCAAAGGATACGCGCCGTGTGAGCCTTCCATTGCGATAGACCCTACCAACCCGGACCGCATTGTAGCGGGCGCCGTATTGGACTATGTCTATGTGAGCGAGGATGCGGGCAAGAGCTGGAGCCGCGACAGGTTGACATCGAAGTTGGGCGTTTTTGGTGACCCTTGCGTTGTGGCAGGGCCGCAAGGCGACTTCTATTATGCCCATCTGAGTGATCCAGCTGGAGAGGGCTGGCGTTCCGACGCATTGTTGGACCGCATTGTCGTTCAGCACAGCAAGGCAGGCAACGCTGTTGGTGAGCGCTGGAGCAAGGGTTCTGGAGCCGGTTTGAATGGC
>Ga0206125_10002423_pt1 | contig 19771 bp, 20 predicted proteins | sample Helgoland_Spring_4_FD_148598 | JGI IMG/M metagenome (GOLD analysis project Ga0206125, IMG submission 148598) | Pelagic subsurface seawater microbial communities from Kabeltonne, Helgoland, North Sea - Helgoland_Spring_Bloom_20160331_1 | ecosystem: Environmental > Aquatic > Marine > Epipelagic ... | reverse complement strand
CAGATATACAATGTTTTGTGGTCGGAAAACTGGGGCACGCTATAGATCAAGACAAAATAGACGCTCAATAAAACGGTAAATAAAAATAATTTCACAGACAACACCTCATTAAAAATGGTCTGTAAGCTTTCGGGATGATGCTTATTGGTGGCAATTTCCCTAACTGTAGATAAGTTGAATCCGTAGTTCAATATATTTACAAAAAACCAGGTCAAGGCCATGGCGAAGGCATACAATCCATAGGTGTACATCCCTATTTTAGCTATTAAAAAAGGAATTAACCATAAACTCAGTCCTAAATCAATCGTCTTCAAAGAAAACAAGGAAGTACCATTACCTAGAATGGAGCGGTATTTTCTCAAATAAAATTTTGTGCGTTGTTGTGGACTCATAACCTCTCGTTGAAGATAATCTATTTAATTGAGAGGGGGATAGACATATTGCGAATATAATCAAAGTATCTATAACAACCAATTATGCACACCGTATCCGATTTTCTATTTTAGAAAACTTCTCCAAATTTATTTTCATAGCTAATAAATTTATACGATTACCTGTTTCCATAATAAAAGTATTGTTCTAAAGAGCTGTGTTTTTTATACAATTTACGACCCGCAATAGGTCTTTTTGTGATAAATTAGATCCACTTGGTAAACATAGTCCTCTTTTAAACAAATCATCAGATACTCCATTGGTAAATTTCGGGCAATTTGCAAATACGGGTTGTTGGTGCATTGGTTTCCAAAGTGGTCTAGATTCAATATTAATTGACGCCAGTGCCAATCTAATTTTTTCACGAAACTCAAAAGACGGGGTTAAAATACAAGTGAGCCATCGATTGGAGGAGAAACCTTCGGGTTCCTCTAAAAATTCAATTTGACTAAATTCTGATAGATTTTGTTTGTAAAACGTATGGTTTGCCCTTCGCTGGGCTACTCTATCCTTGATGACTACCATCTGACCTCTTCCAATACCAGCTACAATATTACTCATTCTGTAGTTAAACCCAATATTGGAATGTTGGTAGTGTTCTGCATTATCCCTAGCTTGGGTTGCTAAAAAAATCGTTCTGTTCTTATCCGATTCAGAATTACATATCAAGGCACCTCCTCCTGAAGTAGTTATAATTTTATTCCCATTAAAGGACAGGATACCAAAGTCACCTAGCGTGGCACATTTTTTCCCTTGGTATTCTGAACCCAATGCTTCGGCAGCATCTTCAATTAAGGCTATGTTGTGCTTTTTTGCAAGCGCTGTAATTTCATCCATTTTTGCTGGCATTCCATATAAATGAACTACTATAATTGCCTTTGGTTTTTTGCCTTTCGAAATACGATCTTCAATAGCTTTTTCTAATAGTACTGGACACATATTCCACGTGCTTTTTTCGCTATCAATAAATACCGGAGTAGCTCCCTGATAACAAATTGGGTTCGCGCTTGCGGAAAAGGTAAAGCTCTGACATAGTACTTCATCACCATGTCCCACTTCTGCATGGACCAAAGCCAGATGAATGGCCGCTGTACCAGCTGACAAAGCCGCAATATGAACATCCTCATTAAGATATTCCCGAATATCGTTTTCAAATCCATTTACATTAGGACCAAGTGGCGCTACCCAGTTGGTATCAAAAGCTTCGTTAACGTATTTCTGCTCTCCACCTCCCATATGTGGTGAAGACAACCATATTTTTGAATTCATATGCTTAATAATTCGTTCTAAAAATTGTATTAATTATAATTATAATATCACCCCAAAAAGATCTGTTGTAATAATATTCTAAGTTGATTTTTACTTTATCGGGGTATATCACTTCATCGTTGTATTTTAGTGGATCCTCAGCCTGCGAAAGAAGTTCCTCTTCATTGTAATATTTTAGTGAAGCGGGTCCGGTAATGCCAGGTTTTAAATTCAAAATTAATCTATCCTCTCCTTCAAGTTTATCAGCATACCCCGGAATATCAGGTCTAGGCCCAACAAAACTCATGTCTCCAATAAATACATTGAACAGCTGTAAAATTTCATCCATTTTGTACTTTCGAAGTAGAAATCCAATTTTTGAAATCTTCTCTGATATTCCTTTCATTGTTCTTAATTTATACAAGATAAAAACACGTCCGTCTTTTCCTATTCTCTTTTGAATAAAAACACCATTTGACCTCGTATCAATTGACGCAAACAAAATAAGAACGACAATTAACGGACTAAATAAAACAAGTCCCAATCCAGACAACAAAACATCAAAACCTCTTTTTAACATTTCAAATCGACATTACTGAATACGTTAGTAAATCTTTGAGTTCTGATATACTGTTGATTTCGTAGGTAGCCTTATACTTCTGGTCAACAACTAAATCTTGACTATGGATGTTTACCCGATCTATATCTTTTAGCAATACTGTTTTCCAACCTAACTTATTTGGAGTGACGAAATCCTTTTTTAAATTATCTCCAACATAGACGTAGGTGCTGTCCGATTCTTTAGCGTTGTTTTCGACAAACCTATAATTTTTTTCATTTGGCTTTTCAGATCCTATCTCTTCTGAAATCGCAATAACACTCAAATAGGCATTCAGACCTAAGGCCTCAATTTTAGCTCTTTGTTGGACACTTCTACCATCCGTAATCAATGCCATTTCAATGTCGTTCCGCTTTAAAAAGTCTAAAATTGAAATGGTTGCAGATGTTAACTCAATAATTGGTTTGTGTTCCCTGTAACGCGCTACCAAATCTTTCGTCGTTAAAGATAAAATCTGATATTTATCGATTACCTTTTCAAAGGCGTTTTCACCACTGTGATACCAAGCCAACAAGTCGTTGTTTATATCCTTAACTGTACTTTTCACCTTAAGTTCATTAACTAAAAACGTACTTATATTATAATATGCCGATTTCAAAAAATCAATCTCTTTATAGAGCGTGTCGTCTAAATCAAAAACAATAACGTACTTACCCTTCATAGTCTTTTATGATAACCTCATGATCATATCGCAACATCAATACGTTGTTTTCCCAATCTTCAAAATAACTAACTTCCTTACCCAATATATACTCTTCTAATACCCATTTCGGGAAATTCGCTCCGGCGAGATAAGACAGAGGGTATCCTCCGCCAAACCTAGGGTTTATTTCAATAGCCACAATGGATTTATCTATTCGATTTAAGAAAAATTGAATGGTAAGACAACCTCGAGCTCCTTCAATTTTACCCAAATGCTTTTTGATATACTCAACTAAAATATTCTTTTCAGTCTTACCTTTATTTACTTCTCCATCTCTCACAGCAATACGCCGTCTTGGCACAACACATTTTAATTTATTATCTCGTCCATAATAGGTATCACATGTATATTCGTCATTGACACTATGGTCTATATATTCCAAGAACATAAAGTTCTTATTCTGAAAATGGTAATCTACCAAATCTTCTTCAGATTTGATAAAAAAGGTATCCACACTTCTACTTCCATTGCTCGGCTTAATAAACAAAGGAAATTTCAAATTATCCGCGTCATATTCTTCAGCCACCCTAACTCCTTTTGCATTAAAAAATTCATGAATGAGTCGCTTATCTCTACATTTTTCAATCAAATCACTCGAAGAAAGCACTAATTTAAGACCTGCTGTCTCAAATAATTCTTTTGATTCACTGAGAATTAACAGTTCTGTATCTATTGTGGGAATAATCACTTTAATCTCGTGTTTCACACAATTTTCTATCAAATTTTTGACATACGAAGGTTCTGAGAGCCTAGGTACTCTAAATGCTTTATCTGCTACCTGGCAGGCAGCTGCCATTTCAGGAAAGGCGTCACAAGCCATCACCTTTCCATCGGGATACATAGATTTCAGTTCTTTTTGAAACGCTTTTACCAACGAAACTCTTTTCCCTGCCGATGTAATTAATAAATTCATACCTTTACTTTTCTGAATTACTTCCTTTAAACACTTCCATTGTAGCTGCAGTATTAGAAGATATTCCTTCGCGAACCACAACCTTCTTAATCGTCTTTATAAAAATTTCAAAGTCTATTTTGAAACCAATATTTTCAACATAGTAAACGTCCAGAATAAATTTTTCTTCCCAGCTTATGGAGTTCCGCCCGTTTACCTGTGCCCATCCCGTTATTCCCGGCTTAACGTTATGTCGTTTTCTTTGCTCCTGAGAATAAAGTGTCAGATATTCAGGTAATAATGGTCTGGGACCTATTAAACTCATATCTCCTTTGAGTACATTTATCAATTGAGGAATTTCATCAAAAGAGGTTTTACGAAGAAAGCTACCAGTTTTGGTCAATCTTTCAGCATCTGGTAATAGCTCCCCGTTTTCATCCCGTGCTTCAGACATTGTTTTAAATTTGATTAATGAAAATATTCTTTCATTTTTACCTGGCCTTTTTTGCACAAAGAATGGACTTATTCTGCCATTGGTAAGAAACAAAACTAGTGTAATCACAATCAGCAGAGGAAAAAATGCACTTAGTAATATGAGTGCAATTAGAAAGTCTAATATTTTCTTTATGAAAAGTTTATACAACATCTTCCACTTTAATTTTAAAAACATCTACAGGATGTGGCATTCTACTCTTTACCGGCGGCAAATCTCTAAAATTCTTTCCATAATGTGTTTCCAAGTAACTTTGAGTGTCATTTGGCACAGGGTACTGCTTGTTTTCAAATTCAATCCATTTTGTTTTATCAAAAATATTGAAACTCATATAATCGCTCATCCTAGCAAAGGAATGATTTAATACTACCCGATGGGTAGTTTTAGATTCATTGAAAAGACATGCCAAATAGGTATAAATCTTTATCTGGCTATTTTTAGGAATTAAAGAACTTAAAAAAGCAGAGAAATAGAGTAATAATTTTTCTGACATCGGATAGAGATGAAATGAAATATTTCTTTTTGACATCCCTGTAAAAAGCTTGATTAAAGTTATCCACAATTTAAAAACTAACTTGCTTTTCGGAGCGTTATCTATAATAAAAATATCTAATGACAATTTATTCTTTGCCCTTTTATCAATAGCCGTCTTATGATAATAAATATCGCTATTTTTCCAAAGAAGACGTGGCAAATACCAGGTGTAATACTTATCTGTTGTAGTATCCTGATATTCAAAATCTCCGGTAAATTGGTTTTTTAAAGACTTCAATTTGTTGAAATCCTCTCTAAACATCATTATATCTATATCATCATCCCATGGAATAAATTTTCCATTTCTAAATGCCCCCAATAAGGTTCCTGCATCGAGAAAATAATTTATTTGGTTCGATTTACAAACTTGATCAAACGCCTCCAGCAGCTTTAATCCAATTTGTTGGGATAATTTGATTCGCTCTTGCTCGTCGTTAACTTCTACCATATTACACATTTCGTTCGCTTACGTAATCTCTTATGTCCGACGAAGAAATTCCGTCTGTTCTCGACAACTCTACAACTCCCTTTCCATTTTTCTTACAATATTCGATTGCCTTTTGAAAATACTGATGATTTTGATCCGGACCATGTACAAACACATCAAATTCATTCTTTTCGAGAAATAAATCAACTCTTTCATAGGGTAATGATTTATACACAAACTTTAAAGCTTCAATTATCTCTAATCTCTCTTCCAACGAATACAAGAAATCTACTCCTTTGGTATTTAATTTGTCATCGTGAACACCTACAATTAAATTGTCTCCATGCGTCGAAGCGTGCTTTAAAAGATTAAAATGACCCAAATGAAATAAATCAAAAACTCCTACTGTTATTACTTTTTTCATGTTTATTTATATAAAAAAATTATTTTTTATGAGATGTCATCCAACGCGGAAGACCTAATATTCCTGCCATCAAATTGAAAAACCTGTGAAGAACATGCTTAACATTAGATGTTTTTATAAAATACCTTCCTCCTTCGTTTGGTTGTCCGACGTCTCCTTTTTCCAATTTAAAAATTGCGATTATTATTAAAAGTGAAGTTTGTTCTGCTATTCTAGTAAGAATTGTTTTAGGAGTATCCCTAAGAAACAGTTTTACCTTCGATTGCGACATAATTTCACCTGTATCAAACTTTTCTTCCATGATATGAACAGAAGCTCCAGCGTACGATTCATTATTACTCCAGGCATGTTTATAGGCTCCTAAGCCTTTATAATCTGGCAGATAAGAACTATGGCAATTTAGAGCTCTTTTACGAGCTAATGTCAACACTTCGTTGGGTATTTTAAGATGCCAGCCGCAACAAACTAAGTAATCAAACTCAAATCCATTTAATAGGCCTGCTATCTCGCGGCTTTTCGTCGCTATTTTAAATTGCAATTTATTCTTTTCTGCGATTTCAAAAATATCTCCGTTTGTTTGGTCCGTTATTAAAAGCGTATTACCTGCATCTAAAAAATGCATTTCGCAAAGATCTTTTAAAACAGAAACCGACTTTATATGCGTACTTCTCCCAACAAAAACTACCTTCATATTGTCTTGATTTGTAATCGGTTTGCAATTGAGTTGTAACTTTTATCAACGGTATAATTTTCCATCAGTAATTTCATGGAATTTAATTTCATTCTTTGATATAGATCACCATCACTACAAATCCTATTGATTCCATTAAGCATTCCGTCAATATTTCCTGATTCTACCCAAAACCCGCAGTTCGCATTGGAAATTACTTTACCAATATCGGTATTACGATCAGTTGCAGCTAAAACCGGCATGCTCATTTCTAAATAAGATAAAAGCCTGGAAGGAAAATTTGGAATTGTAAAATCCTTATGTAAGAAGATCATACCAACATCACAAGCTGCTGCTAAGGCATCATAATCAGATTTTTCCAAACGTGTAAATAACTTTGCATTTTCAGGTTTGTTAATATCAAACCAAGACGCTACTTTAGAGTATTGGGTACCAGCACCTACCACCAGAAAAAATGCGTTTTCATCATTTGAATTCGATATGGTTTCCAATAAAAACTCAATTCCTTGAGGCACACCGATATTACCTGCATACAGAAATATCTTTTTCCCTATTGGCAAACCATATTTTTTTCTCGTTAATTGACTATCTACCTCTTTATAGCTCAATAGTTGCGGAAGAATTGTATTCGGGTTTACTTCCACCTTCTCCGCACTTATCGATGAATTGTGTTTCAATACATATTCTTTATTTGCTTCCGACATACATCCAATGCCATCTGATATGTGATAAAGTTCTATTTCTTTTTTCAAGAAAAACCTATGCAACAGTCCATTTTTCTTAAGCATCTTCATATCCACTGCATTCTGAGGAAAAATATCTTTTAACAATAAATATGCATAAGCATTGTCTCTTTTCTTAATATAGTTTATTACTTTATAAAAGGTAATCGGTGGTGTAGAATACAATATTAAGTCAAACTTTATATCATTAAAATACTTTTTAATCGCGTTTAAATACTGATATTCAACAAGTAACTGACCAACTCCCTTTTCAATTGCAGATGTCTTCTTTAGATTCAGGGTTTTGACATTTAATATTGAAGCTCCTTTTTCCTTTCTCAATACAGTTTTTTCTTTGAATCGTCTTTCATTCGGAGAAACGACAAAAACATCATGCCCCTGTTTTTTGAAATAATTCAGTAGGTCAACATATAAGCTCCTCCCTTGAAGAGACTTTAAATTGGTCATTGTAAGAAAAAGTACTTTCATAGTATTATTTATTCCAAACAACGCGATTTATATAATCTGTATAAGACAGGATAATTCGCACAACTTTATCGGACACATTTGGCATTGAATAATCATATACTTCCCTCAACAGTCGATCTTCACCGCTTGCCTGGTTTTCCAAAATAGCTAATGCCTGCATGATTCTTTCTTTCCTTAAACCAACCATCATAACAGATGCTTCTTCCATGGCTTCAGGTCTTTCATGAGCTTCTCTAATATTCAATGCTCTAAAATTCATAATAGAGGATTCTTCGGAAATCGTTCCGCTATCAGACAAAACGGCTTTGGCATTCATCTGCAAATTGTTGTAATCATGAAATCCAAGGGGCTTCATCAACTGTATCAAAGAGTGAAACTCTACACCCGTTTCTTCAATTTTATTTCTGGTTCTTGGATGAGTTGATACAATTACGGGTAGTTGGTACGTTTCAGCAATCGCATTTAAACTTTCTACTAGTTTTAGAAAATTGTTTGAATTGATATTTTCTTCTCTATGTGCAGAAACCAAGAAATACTTATCCTTTTCAAGGCCCAATTGACTCACTACTTTAGATTGATTTATTTGTTTAGAGTATGCCTGCACGACCTCATAAATAGGGGATCCCGTTTTTATAACCCTATCGGATGGCAACCCCTCTCGCAATAAGTATTCACGTGCGATATCACTGTATGTCAAATTTATATCAGCGGTATGATCCACTATTCTTCTATTGGTCTCTTCCGGTACACGCTGATCAAAACAGCGATTTCCCGCTTCCATATGAAAAATTGGAATTTTTCTCTTCTTAGCAGCAATGGCACACAAACATGAGTTCGTATCACCTAGTACTAAAAATGCATCGGGTTGCAATTTTTCGAGTACTGGATCTATATTTATGAGTATTTTACCTGCCGTTGTGGTAGCATTACCGCCTGCCGCATTTAAAAAGTAATCTGGTTTTCTAAGGCCGAGATCTTTAAAAAATACCTCGTTCAATTCATAGTCGTAATTCTGCCCTGTATGAACCAATATATGTTCAATACTCTCTGTTTTGTCCAACTTTAACAACACACACGATAGTCGAATAATTTCCGGACGTGTACCAACAACGGTAAGTACTTTTAATTTTTTCATTTTTTTTATTTAAACTTCTACAAAATAAGTATCTGCATCTGCAGGATTGTAAGGCTCATTTATCCAAAAATTTGTATACAGGACTTCTTCTCCAATATTTTTTATATTATGTGTATACCAAATAGGCATGTCTACATATGCCGGTTGATCTCCGTCGAGGTAAAAATCCAAAACTTCCTTTGTTCCGATTCTTCTCAATTGTATCAGTGCCTTTCCTTTGATTACAGCAAATCGCTCAATTTTCCTAGTGTGAAAATGATTCCCTCTGGTTATGCCAGGAACAGTAGTTGAAAATGAAACTTGCCCGCCTACCCCTAAGCGAATGACCTCAACAAATGAACCTCTAGGGTCTGTATGCTTTGTAAATTTTACAGGAAAATAATTTTTAATATCCATATAACAACGGTAGGTATTGAATAAATTTAGCTCAAAAGATGAATCCAATACTGGAATCTCTCCCTTTTCTTGGTAATCAGACTTGTATAAGTGTAGTAAATTCAATATCTCAGATACTTTTGCCTGAGCTGTTGGTTCAATGACTAGTTTTTCTGTTGAAATACCCGTTTTTATCTCTTCTAATATGTATTGAACCAGTTCACCAACATAAATCAAACCTAGCTCGCCATCTACAAGAATTTCTGGTTCTTTTCCTGTTGCGACCTTATGGCAAAAAGTTGCGACTACAGAATTGTAATTTGGCTTTCCGAAAGGTCCAAATACATTTGGTATCACTAAACCAGAAAATTTTCCTTTTGAATTCTTTGCCCAGTCCACCAACAATTCTCGCCCTTCTTTTTTTGATTTTCCGTATAAATTATCTTTTTCTTCTTGTGATGAAGAAGACATTATAATGTGGGCAGCACTATCAGTTCTTTCTAAAGAGGCAACCAATTTCTTGACCAGCTGGACATTTGTTTCGTAGATTACGTTTTGATCTTCATGGCGGTTCAATGCTGCCAAATGAACAATAACATCACATTTGGACACAAAACGATCTAAGTCAGTATCATTATCAAAAAAAGAACGTTGAAAATGAATTCTCTCAAACACTTCTGTATCTAATCCTAGAGTATTGTAGAGATGTAATCCTACAAAACCATTCTGTCCTGTTATTCCTACTTTAAGCATCGTATGTTAGTTCCTATAAATGTTACAATTCAATATTTACTGAAAATAATTCGTTTCAAACCTAAACTCGTCTTGTATCTCACCAAGTCTATAGTCAGCCATAGCTAATATTTTAGATTCATTTTCTAAAGCCTGAATACTCGTGATATACCCTTTTGGAACGTATAATATATCTAAAGTTTTTGAGCTAATGACAAACTCCATACAAGTTAAATCGGAACTAGGCTTGTCCCAATTATCAATTTTAATTGTTTTTATAAGAAAACTTCCGTTTGTAACACTGAACCAACGTTGCTCTATTTTATGACCTTGCCAAGCTCTTGCAACCTCAGTATCTTTATTCTCAATGAAATAAATCCTCTTTATATCACTGGCATTAAAGTCATTATTATACAACAAAACACCTCTGTCGTCAGAATGTATTCCTCCTTTAATGATTTCTGGTTCCAAATCCGTCTTCTTATACGTTTTCTTAAGATACTGAATTCAGTACAATCTCAAGCTGCATTAATAGCTTTTTCATTCCTTCAACATCTTGCTGCTCGGCATTATGCGAATGATAATCTTCAATTAGAGAAACATCTTCTTCACCTTCTGAGAAATATCGTGCATAATTCAAGTTTCTATTATCCGCTGGTATTCGATAAAAATCCCCCATATCTTCAGCCTTCACCATTTCTTCACGGGTACAAAGCGTTTCATACAATTTTTCTCCATGTCGAGTTCCAATAATTTTCACCTCATTGTTTGCATTACAAATCTCTTTCAGGGCATTTGCCAAATCTCCAATTGTACCCGCTGGGGCTTTATTTACAAACAAATCTCCTTGATCCCCATGTTCAAATGCAAAGAGTACTAATTCCACTGCCTCATCTAATGACATTAAAAAACGTGTCATTTTTGGATCCGTAATTGTAATAGCTTCTTGATTCTTAATTTGATTCAAAAACAACGGAATCACAGATCCACGTGATGCCATTACATTACCATAACGGGTCAAACATACAGTTGTACTTGTACAATTCCTTGCAGCAGCAACTGCAACTTTCTCCATCAATGCTTTTGAAATTCCCATGGCATTTATCGGGTATGCTGCCTTGTCAGTACTTAAACAAATTACTTTTGTTACTTTATTGTATTCCGCCGCATCAATAACATTTTGAGTTCCAAGGACATTTGTCTTAGTTGCTTCCAAAGGAAAAAACTCACATGAGGGAACCTGCTTTAAGGCTGCGGCATGAAATACATAGTCTACACCTCTCATTGCTTTTTCCACACTCTTATAGTCTCGAACATCACCTATATAAAATTTTAATTTCTCATTATTTAATTGATTACGCATATCGTCTTGTTTTTTCTCGTCTCGAGAAAAAATTCTGATTTCAGAAAAATGATCTGTATGAAGAAATCGATTCAATACTGCGTTTCCAAATGACCCAGTTCCTCCTGTTATTAACAGCGTTTTATTTTTTATTTTCATAACATCTATTCAATTATATATTTAGACCAAACAGCTTCATATTTTTCAACAATCTTCTTTAAGCCATATGAATTTATAACTTTATCTATTCCGTTCAACCCCATTTCTTTGGTCGTATTCGGGTCTAACAGAGCTTTACTTAATTCTGAACTTAATTCTTCAATATCTTTGGGTTTTATACAAACCCCGCAACTTTTACCAGATCCTATATCTATCATTTCTGGAATCGCACCTACCTCAGTCGCAATTACAGCACATCCCATTGCCATAGCTTCTAATACAACATTTGGAAAACCCTCTGTATAACTTGGCAAAACGAGGATTGTTGACTTGCTAAGATATTCCAGAACTTTCTCCTTAGGTACACTTCCTATAAAATTTAACCATTTCCCCTCGTTACTCTGTCTGGATATCGTTATCAACTCTTGTTTTATTGACTCATTGTAAGGGCCTATCATAACAAGCTCTTCCAATATACCCCCGAGATTTAAACAGGAATTAACCAGCTCGTATACGCCTTTATAAGGAATTACGTGTCCAACAAATACTAGGCGTTTCAAATTCTTGACAGTCTTTTGTTCTTTTTCTTTCGTAGCCATTTTCTCTAGTTCAAGCGATATTGGATTCGGAATATTTGAAACATTTTTGTACCCCATTCCAAGAAGGCAATTATACGAGGCATCGTCAAGAACAACTATTCCATTGCAACATTTAACTAATTTTAGAAAAAGTTTCCATTCCCAGTTTCGGTCCTTCTTTAAAATAGGAATTCTACCAAAATGGAAATGAACTACAACAGGAATTTTCTTTATCAATATAATTTTTATTAGAAGTAAATCCTTAATCATAGAAAACGAACCACTATTTGCAAGATGGACGAGATCTGGTTTTGTTCTGTTTAAGTTTTTTACTAAATCAAAAATTATCATAATTGTGTTAAGGATTCCTTTATATAATCGAATGATCCTTCTCCTTTTTACAAGAGACCCAAACCTAATGGCAGTATTTTGATTTATCACATTGTATTGCGACAAATTCTCAGAATAATAGTTTAATACATTTAAGGTCCAACTAGCTATTCCTCCAACAGGTGGTGGAATTGGAGATAAAAAAAGTATTGTTTTATTCATTAAAAATTTTCTAAAAACCCAAAATATTTTTTGATACCTGTCATTTTTTCAGGAATACTTGTTAGCCAGCAAATCAAGATAATGCTGAACTATTTTATTTTTATCGAATGTTGACCTAGCCTTAATCTTTGCCTGTTGCCCCATATTATCTAGCCCTTCCCTAGAAATACTTAACAATTTTGAAATGGCTTTACTTATCGATTGCGGGTTAAAATCTTCAATAATGATTCCACTAACACCATCCTCTATTATTAAGTCAATATCAGAGGTTTTTGTTGTAATAACCGGTCTTCCTATTGACATTGCCTCACATATAGCATTTGGAAAACCTTCATAAAGACTAAATAAACCTATCGCATCAGCCTTATTCATTTCTTCATAAATTCGGCTTGTGGAAGGATAAAAATTAAATATAGAATTTAGCCCGTATTCGTTAATCTTCTTAACTCCATCAGGATAATAATTTCCGTAATAGGGAGGCTCTATTCTATTTCCATACCAGTCAATTTCCAACTTTTCTTTTTCAATTTTTGATAGTAGTCTTACACCCTCAATAAGACCGTCGAGGTTTTTTTGAAATTCATGTCTAGCTGCTACCAACAATTTAAAGGTTTGCTTAGACCTATTTATCGATTTGTTTCCAAAGACTTCAATCTTAGAATCAATTAAATTGTAAATTACTCGGCATTTTGTATTAGAAAGAAATGGGTTAATTTTTCTAACCATATCAATATTCGCATGTGAATTGGCTACAATAAAATCTGAAAAAAAATGAAACCATCTGTAAATTCTCAGTTTTGATGATTTAAAGATATTCGGGTCAGCGTTTCTTTCTCCTACAATTAAAGTCCAATTCCTATAAGGAAAACCCGAGACCTCACATATAAAGGAAGGAGCTTCTAAAAATGAAATTACACTGTCATATTTACTTCTACGAATATACTTTCGAATGCTTCGAAGACGTAAAAAATAATTTGACTTAATAATTCGTACAACGTTAATACCTTTAGAGGTCAGCAATTCTTCAAAAAAATTGTCTTTATGATATACGAGAACCGTCACATCATGTTCCTCTTCCTTAAATCCAATAGCCAATCCAACCAATTGTCTCTGAGCACCTCCCGACCCCAAACTATCAATTACACACAAAATCCTCATAAATGCAAACCATCATTAAAATATTCAACTAAAACCGTTATACCCCTTAAATTGTATATCACCAATTGCGTACGCAAATAGTATAGCATACATAAAACCATGAACCGAAAAATATTGAATTGAAAAAAAGGTTCCTAAAAACCATAATACACCTGCAACAAAAAATACGATTCGCTTTTCTTCTATAAGATACTTCTTCGAATAAATTTTCCACATAGAAATAAACAACAAAAGATAAAAGGTAAACCCAACAAGTCCAAAGTTACTCAAAATTTCTAACCAATCATTATGTGCATAATCTCCAATCAAATGTACTGAACTCGCAAAACCAAAACCAAAGAACAAATTAATATAGTTATTGCTGTTTAGCCAATATTGAAAAACCTCATAATACATTCGAGATCTTCCACTTAAATTACCATTTATCGTTTCTTCAATCCTTTTCAAAACGAAATCGTTCTCCATTACCTCATTGACAAATGAAAATGTTATTACAAAAATCGAAATTAATAAAACAAAAATATTTCGTATTCCGTTCTTATTTCCTGTAGACTTTATTTGAAAATAAAAATAAGTAATAACACCTACGGAAGCGCATACAATTGCACCTCTTTTTGCTCCAGCAACAATAACTGAAAATAAAATCATTAAATATACAGTCGATACAACAACGTTTTTTCTCAGCAAAAAAACATAAGGAATTAGAGAAACCAATAAATAAGACATATTATTTACAACATTCTCGGTTCTCCACTGTAAAGAATCTATTTTCAACTGCCTCTCTACATAAAATTTAAATATAAAAACAGGTACCATAAAAACAAAAAACCTTACCAACACTGCTTTTGTCAAAATTCTAGTTTTAACGAAATAATAAAAGGGATAGAACGGCAGCATACACATTAAAATTCCCTTAATCATCTCAAAATGATAATGATTATTTGGATCCCCAGTGAATACGAAATAAACAATATTTAAGATTAGTAAAAGTGACCATATCTTGAAAAACAGGACTTTTACTCCTTTTGACATAATGGTTTTGACAAAATAACAGATGCTCAACAAAATAACAAGCGCCACACACCCTTTAGATATTATAGAGCCTTTGGAATATATTACACCTTGAAGATAATATAAAGTTAATACAAATAGAAATATAACCTGAGCGACCTTATGGATCAACATTTCATCATAGTTTTAGCAAGTCTCCTAATTTAAAATCATATTCTACAGGAATGATAGGTTTAAACCCCCCATCATGGTGAAAGGTAATCTCACCAAAATAAATTTCACCTAAATGATTGTACAAATCAACTCTAACATATTTAAAATCTTGAGACAAAATTTCAGCAATCTTCAACATAGCATCGAAATTCTTTGGTATTTCAACATCGGCATCCACGACCTCTGTATATCCACTTTTAAATTTAGACTTCCAGTCAAAATTCGTTCTTGTCCAATCAGTATTGTACCAATTCCTGTTATGAGTTTCAGTACCCCTACCCATATCCACTTGAAAAAATTTCACTTCGCCGTGAAAACAATGAAATTTGAAATCGTCGGGAACATTACCTGCCTCGTCAACTAGTAATTTTTCCACAACAATTCGAGGAGGGATATTTTTATATTGCCATTCTCTTCTGGTCGAATAAATATTTTCTGTCAACCATTTTGAAAAATCTGCACGAATACTATCCCAATCACATGTTTCAGGCTTTCTTACAATATGATAGTGGCCACTCGTATGGTTTGTTTTTAAAATCATTGGAGTATTTGGTAAATTCCCCGGAGTCAAATCTTCACTACAATCAGTATCATATAATAATGGAATCAGAATATTATCACTCCCTAGTTTCTTTTGAACATAACCGCGAACTTTAAACTTGTCTGCACACAAAGTATGTAATTCAGTTCGTTCGAACAATTTCAACCATTGGATTTTTTCATTTAAAGATCGAGGATTATCGAGATTTAATTTAAAACTAAAATTTTTATTAAAAAGAAAGACTGCAAACTGTTTGTCATTTAACAAACTCAAAAAATTATAATACCTCCGAATCAAGAAACGATGAATATACGAACCAAATCGGGTATCCTTAATTATTAAATCATAATATTTCTTCATAACAAACTTCGCTTTTTAACAAATGTAAAACCATAAATTACTATAAATAAATTGTAAACTAGACCAACCAGTGAGTACATCTGAATCGTATGTAGCATGTTACCCTTTTGAGCAAATAAATACAATACAGCAAATCTACTCACAAATAGAATAGTCTCCATAACAAACAAGTGCCCTTGTTTATTATAAATTAAATACAAAGACATTGCAGGCGGATTAATAAAACCGGCTCCAATCCAAAGTACCATCCATCTACTATACTCTCCTGCAACCCTCCATTCTTCACCAAATACGAACGAAAAAATCTCGGATCCATACGAAAAAATTATTATCATTGGCCCTAATATAATTGTAAATAATCCTTTCGTTGTTTTAAAGAATTCTTTTTTAATCTGTACACTATCTGATTTTATTTCACTCGCTCTTTTGTAAAAAACCTGTCTTATTGATCCTCCAATAATTGAAGACGGCAGTTGTAAAATTCTAACGGTAAAAAAATAGAGCCCTACTTGTTCCAAATTAAAGAACTTCCCCAGCATTAATACAGGCAATCCCTGCGACACAGAGTTCAACATACTTTGTGGAGCATTAAACAAAGGAAACCTGTAGTACCTTTTAAACGGTTCTAATAATTTCGAGTTAAAGAAATTAAATTTTAGTTCATTTCTTATTGAATATATCAAAAATGGCAGTGAAAATCCAAAACCTAAAACATATCCCCAAATAAGACCTAACTCATCCATAAAAAACAAAGCAAAAATTAGTTGTACTAAAACAATCGCCAATTTTTGAACTACTCTATTGATTGACAGTAATTTGTAGTTACCCAGTTTAACATGTAATTGATAAAATGTCTTTTGAATTCCAGTTCCTAATACTAGTAAACATAATAATGATATTAAGGTATTATTTGTTTGTGTTAATCCAAGCCAAACTAAGGTTTCAGGATAAAGATAAAAGACTGGAAAAACTATACAACTAAAAGAAATCAAAATTGCCATACAAATTGTGACAATTTGATTTCTTTCAATTGAATCACTTGATAAAACTATGGCCATTTCATATTTCATGCATATCACCACTGTCAATATACTTGAGACAGTTAGCACTCCTCCTAATACGCCAAATTCCTCTGGTGTAAAATACCTCGACAATATTGGTGTGCAAAATAGGGCTACAATTTGCGCGATAACCCCACCAGAAACAAGAGTAATGGTGTTTTTTACTAATGTGTTTTTCAGTATTTTACTTAACATAGTTTCTGTTAATTCCTACACTAATTATAATAGAATATTGACAACCCTTTATTCTAACCAATTCAACTTGTAAACTAATCATACTTCTGTAAAAAATTCTATCAATAAAAATGTTTTCTAATCTAAAAAAAACACCTGTACATTATTCAAGTATGGAATTCTTGTATAGCTTATACCAATGCACAAACTTCTCCACTCCATTAACAATCCCAACACTACTTTTATAACCCAACTCTTCTATCTGCGACACGTCTGCCCAAGTCTGAGGTACATCCCCAGCTTGCATTGGCAGGTATTCTTTTTGTGCTTCTACACCAAAACCGGCTTCAATTGCTTTGATAAAGTCTCCCAACGATTGTGGACTTCCATTTCCAATATTTGAAATACGGTATGCAGGCTTATTAATTTCTTTTTTTGGCGGATGCGCTAAAAGTATTTCAATACCATTAATAATGTCATCTATATAAGTAAAATCTCTGGACATATTCCCATTGTTAAAGACTTTTATAGGACGGTTATTTGCGATGGCATCTGCAAACAAATAAATCGCCATATCAGGTCTTCCCCATGGCCCATATACTGTAAAAAAGCGCAGTCCTGTGGTTGGAATTCCATATAAATGGCTATAGGTATGTGCCATTAATTCGTTACTCTTTTTTGTAGCGGCATACAAACTTATTGGATGATCTACATTGTCATCTGTTGAAAAAGGCACCTTCTTATTTTCCCCATATACACTTGAACTACTTGCATAGAGCAAATGTTTGATATTATGATGGCGACAACATTCCAAAACATTTAAATACCCAACCACATTACTATCGATGTAGGCTTCAGGATTTTCAATGCTATAACGCACGCCTGCTTGTGCAGCCAAGTTTACCACAACTTCAAAGTTGTGCTCGGCAAATAACTCAGGTAATGCCTGTCTATCTTCCAAATTTATACGTTGGAATTGAAAATTACTTCCATGAACACTACTTTCTGAACATCTTAAAAAAAGTTCGGAGTTTTCTCTAGAAATTCCTAACTCATTTAAACGAGCATATTTTAAATTGATATCGTAATAATCATTGATATTATCAATTCCTACTACCTGATGTCCTTTACCTAATAAAGATTTTGCTAAATGAAAACCGATAAATCCAGCTGCGCCAGTAACTAATATTTTCATCTAATTCTTCCCTATTTGATAATATTCAAAGCCTTTTGCTTCCAAATTAAATGCGTTGTATTGATTTCGTCCGTCAAAAATAACAGGCTGTTCTAATTGTGTTTTGATTTCCTGAAAGTCCGGAGAACGGAATTCTTTCCATTCGGTTAATAAGATCAAGGCAGTTGCATTTTGCAAGACCTCATATTTCGATTTTTTGTATGCTATTCCTTCAACACCTTTTAGGTAGTATTCTTTGGCTTCTTCGATGGCTTTTGGATCGTAGGCTTGAATTTTAGCACCGCGATTTACCAGTTCTTTTACAATATAAATGGCAGGTGCTTCACGCATGTCATCCGTACCGGGCTTAAAAGCCAGTCCCCAAAGACCAAAGGTCAAACCAGTTAAATCTTCTCCAAAACGATTGACAATCTTTTGTGCGATGACCAATTTCTGAGCATCATTGACCTCTTCCACAGAAGTTATCAAATTGGCTTTGTAACCATGTTCTTCAGCAATCTTTTTTAAAGCTTTGACATCTTTTGGAAAACACGACCCTCCATACCCTGCTCCGGGATAAATAAAGCTATACCCGATACGCGCATCCGAACCAATTCCGATACGCACCTGATTGGCATCCGCCCCTACCCTTTCACAGATATTGGCTATCTCATTCATAAAGGAGATTTTGGTCGCCAACATAGCATTTGCTGCATATTTTGTCATCTCCGCAGAACGAATATCCATGGTAATAAAACGATCGTGAGACATACAAAACGGATGATACAGTTCTTTCATCAAATCGGCAGCATAATCCGACTCTGCACCTATCACCACACGATCCGGTTTCATAAAGTCGTCAATAGCAGCGCCTTCTTTTAAGAATTCAGGATTGGACACCACATCAAATTCAATTTGTACACCGCGGGCATCCAATTCTTTTTGTATGGTTGTTTTTACCTTATCCGCCGTACCAATAGGCACGGTAGATTTGTCGACCACCACCAAGCGTTGTTGCATGTTTTGTCCGATGGACTTTGCTACCGCCAATACATATTGCAAATCGGCAGACCCATCGTCTCCCATAGGTGTTCCTACGGCGATGAATACAATAGCTGCGTCTTGTAATGCCGCTTGCATACTCGTGGTAAAAAAGAGATTTTCATTCGCTACATTTTTTAACACCATAGCCTCTAAACCCGGTTCAAAAATTGGTAGGATGCCTTTTTCAAGGTTATCTATCTTTTTTTGATCAATATCGACACAGGTTACTTTATTTCCCATTTCGGAAAAACAAGTTCCTGATACCAATCCGACGTAGCCAGAGCCTATTATTGCTATGTTCATTTTCGTTGTTCGTTATTCGTTATTCGTTGTTCGTTGTTCGTTGTTCGTTGTTCGATTCTCGATGTTCGATGTTCGATGATCGTTACTTGTTATTTTAATGCTTTAATTAATTTAAATAACATCATTTTGATTCTTGTACATAATTCCAATATTTCTTTGTATTCTTCATCTGAAATATATCTCAA
>Ga0206125_10002421_pt1 | contig 19788 bp, 19 predicted proteins | sample Helgoland_Spring_4_FD_148598 | JGI IMG/M metagenome (GOLD analysis project Ga0206125, IMG submission 148598) | Pelagic subsurface seawater microbial communities from Kabeltonne, Helgoland, North Sea - Helgoland_Spring_Bloom_20160331_1 | ecosystem: Environmental > Aquatic > Marine > Epipelagic ... | reverse complement strand
TCTCAACATAGGACTGCATGATTGGCATCTCGTTTAGATATTCAATAAGTCTCTGCTGTTGCCAATTCTTATTGTTCTCCTGTTCGCCAGCAGTCATATTGTGTATGTCTCTGTTAAGACGAACAGGTTTGCGACCTGCCTTGTAGTTCTTATCAATAGACTTGCGCTTTTGGGAGCCACCGTCCCACGCAACGAAGATAAGGTCTGGGTTGATTGTTCTGCAAACAGATTGTAGTGATTTGATGAATCCTTTAGCGCCTCCGATGGGCTGACCATTTGTAGACAAGCTGGGGTCTACAATATAGTTTCTCATAAAAAGATTAAGTGCGTCAATAAGTAATACTCTTTTTTTACTCGTCATTATTAAGCTCGATGTTAAGTTCTTTTAAAATTTCTTCCAGTTCTTTTTCGAGCTTTTGTTTGTCATCATCACAGGCATAGTCTTCATTCTCCAAAGCGTTTACAAAATATAAAGCTTCTTCGATTAGTTCTGCTCTGTGTTGCAGCATGCCTTTTAAGTCTTCCATATGGGTACTCCTCAGTATACATAGAGGCTTTAGACAATAAAAGCTCGATTAATTCAGGCAACTCCCTTAAAAGGGTAAGTGCCCATGTAGATGTATGGGTCATAGCCTTTGGCCCTGTAGAGGTGCCTCTTTTCATATTTTGGGTACCCTTTGATAATGCCAGCCTCTTGTGAGATCGGCGTCGTTCCAACGAGCAAACTAAAGATAAGGTATGTAAACATGCATCAACTCCTTTTTAATTTCAACAGAACAACTATAGCAGAATGATTTGAAAGAGTCAAGTGATTTTAATGATGGCGGGAATATTTTTTCTTTTTGTACTTCTTGTACTTTTTGTACTTTTTCTTCTTGTACTTCTTTTTGTAATACTTCTTCTTGTACTTCTTCTTATACTTCTTTTTGAAGTGGCTATGCCCCTTGTACTTATAGAAGTGACTGTGGTAATCGTTGTTATGGGTATGCCAGTAGTGGTCATAGTATTCATAGACAACATAGTACGAGGGGTATACGATGTGATACTCTTCGTACTCATAGTGCGGGTTGTGAGATTTAGTAGTGGGGTGGGCAAAGGCACATCCTGACAGGAGTGCGAGAAATAAAGATAGGGTGATGATTCTTTTCATGATTAAAACCTCCGTTCCTTTATTAGACGAAGACTATGTTCATTTATTCATCTTTTTCTTCGTAAAAGTCTTCGGCTTTGCCTAGACGCTTGTCGAACTTCTGAATGACTTCTTCGTCCATAACATCGTAGACACGCTGTTTAAACACTGGGTCAGTCATCTTCTCATCCCACTTGGATGGCTGGAACTTCACAACTTTACCGTCGCCCATCTCCAAGGAATACCAAGCACCAGCACTACTCATGTAGTTTGAGCCCTTGATAGCCTCGAACAAACTTTGATCATCTTGGACGCCGATGTCGTCGGTACCCCATAGAATCTTGAAGTTACATTGCCGACCTTGTGTTCCGAACCTGCTCTTCTCCAACTTGACCTTGACCTCAGACCCAATACGGAAACCGCTGTCGTCAGTAATGAATGATGCCTTAGCCTTTCTACCCGTAAGCCAGACACGCAAAGAATATGCGTAGATCATAGCTTTACCGCCGGGGGTGACATAGGGGGTAGTCATCGCCTCGCTTGGGCTTCTGGTGATGTTGCTCTTCAGTTGATTGAGCACCAAGAATGTTGATTGGCTGTTAGCAATCGGCACAGTCAACTTGGACATACCCTTAGCCAAGATCCTTGCCTTTACTGCCATGGAAGACTGTGGATTAAAGTCTCCTTCCACATCGGAAATAGCAGGTGTAAGAGCAAGAGAATCCCAAATGAAAAGCATACGATTTTCATTGTTAGCCAAAAGGTCCTCGATAGTTTCAAGCACAAACTCAACAGACTGAGCTTGAACATATAATAAAGTGCCAACATCGCATCCTGCCTTTTCCAAAAACGCAGGGTCAATAGCTGACTCAGAGTCGAAATAGATAACATCAATTCCTTTTTTCTGTGCGTTTGCTGCGACTTGCGCTGCCATATATGACTTGCCTGTTGCTTCAAGACCTGCGATCTCCGTTACTTTGCCAACCGGGATACCAGCTAACTTTCCTTTGCATATAATAGAATCTAGCCACCTAGACCCTGTTGGAATCCAATCATTAACCTCAGTTGGATTCTCTTCGTTGAGGTTGTGTGCTACGGTCATCCCTGCGCGTTTGTTGATTAACTTACGCATATCAGCCATAGACAATTTGCCGGCTGCTTTAGCCATAATGTCTCCTTAAAAAGAAGGGGGGCGTGAGCCCCCCATGGTTACAACAACTCGTTAAGAGCAGCCTGAACATCGTTAGAGGGCTTCTTGTACTTACTAGTTTCTTCAGAATTTGCTTCCGCATCCAAATCAGAATTCATTGCTTCGTCCAAGATACTAGCAACTTCCTCAGTGGTTTTGCGCTCAAACAGAGTGTCAAAATCAGGAACATTGCTAATTAACTCTTGACAATCTGCATCTTCATCTTCACAAAGAGGTGACGACTTACGGCGGGGTGTCAAAGAGGTTTTTGGGTAGAGCATCCCCGGATCTTTAGCATACTTAAGCATAAGATCAACACCTTCTTCGGCATCTGTAATGTCACCAAAGTCAGGGTTCAGAACAAGACTCAAAAGCTCTTGGTAAACAGTTTTGCTGTATCCCCACACTCGTACCCCTGCTTTTTCTTCTCCGCGTACCATAACCGGGGAGAAGAAGCGTTGTCGCGCAAACATCTTCTTTGCCATGTCAATGCTTTCTGTATCTCCCTGATTAAACAGTTTTGTAGCAAAGTTACACACTGGGCAGTCATCACCGAAGTTGCGCTTCGGGCAAAGGAAGCCGTTTTGCTTGCCAACATTATAGTGGAAGTGGTACTCCTTGAAGGGGTCCCCATCCTCAGATGGCAGAATACGAACTGTGTGCTCTCCTTCTGTTAGTTTCCAAAAATCAGACTTGCCGCCTTTTCCGTTGTTTTGAGCAGCAGCCATTTTTGCTTTCATTTTCTTAAGATCAATCGCCATTAGTTCTCCTTTATTAAAAGTTATGTGTGTATTCTATAACACGGTTTATTACTTGTCAACACTTTTTTTTATTATTGTGTGTGATTACTTCTCGCAACGAAATAAGCATATTTCTGCTCGTAATTGGTAGGAAAGACGCCATAGGATATGTTTACATCTTCCATTTGTGGTTTTTCTAAGATTTGCTCTTTGATACTATTTAATAGTTTCTTATCTGTCTTCAACTGTTCTTCAGGGATTGCGTAGTAATATAACTTTTCTTTCAAGTTATCTAGATCAAAAAACGGATTCTCTTCTCCTGTGTCTGGGTTTAGAATGCCAAAGGTCGCTAATCTGGAAGTTTCGTTCGGTTTAGAGAAAGTTCCAATGATTTTCTTTTGATTCTTAAACACATTAACCATATGGATTGTCGACACGAGCACCTCGTTTAAAAAGCCATGATACCCCATAATCGGAGCACCATCAACAATTTTGTCCAACAAAGCATTATCGGCAATATACATATTTTCAAAAACACCAGATCTTGTATATTCTTGCAGCACATTAAAGCATGCCTTTTCTTGGAGAGTCCTCAGTTCGGATAAAGAACTCATGTCTGGTCTAATGTAGAGAATGTTTATCTTGGATTTCTTGTGGAGATATTCCAGAACTCTTAGTGCCGCGCCAGAAATAATTGACGCGCCCGAAACAACGAAGAGCGATTCACCTTCTATGTTATTGAATCTTTTGGATAAATCTGGTACACTCTTTTCGTACTCCTCGGGGTGGTCACACTCTGGTAGTTCAATAAACCTAGAGTTGCCGATCTCCTCTGGCAGTTCGCAGTCAATTGTATACCCGTTGTATTGAGGGTACTGTAAAAACTTATTTACGATGTTGTGCCCGACCGAGCCTAGTCCCACTATTGTATACATAATTCTTTCATCTCTCCAAAGTTCTTTCCTGCCGACACATTAACTTTAAATGTGCCAAAAGGAGTGTTTGAAAACTCCTTGACCATATGGTTTATCATACTTAAGTCCCCTTTGTCAAGATCTAAAACAACACTATCATGAATAATAAATGCTATGTTTGATTTTAGATCTCGCAACCTCTCCTTGATCAAAAAAGCCCTGTTCATAATTAAGTCGCTACATGTGCTTTGAATGATATAGTTCAGCGAGTGATACTCATCGCTTTCTATTTCTCTTTTGTAGTAGTTTTTTACGCACTTACCGTCCCAATATTTATTCATGACCTTCTTTCTGTCATAGTGCTTGTCTAAGGCTTTGTCCTTGGAATTAGGATTATAAAGCCATGAAAAGATATTCTTCTTTGCCTGCTCTCTACCGACACTTCCCTCGTAGAGATTCTTAATGTTCCAGTCATGAATATCTTCATCTGGTTGAGGCATACCAAGCAGCCCGATTAGAACCCTTAGTTCGGCCGCATTATAATCCAACTCCACAAACATATCGTTGTTTGGCTGGAGGACCTTGCGAAACCTTTTGTCCATAGTGAGTATGGGAAATGAATTCTTTCTGGTTGTGAGCCTGCCCGTCTTGGTACCATATGGATTGTAGTTTACATATGGGGTGGCTGCTTTAAATCTTTTAAAGAACTCCCTTGTTCTTGGATTCTCGAAAGATTCCTTGAGTGGATCTAGGTCTACATTTAGTTTTTGATTGGATATTTCTGCGGTGATAGATACGATTTTCTGTTGTAGTTCATAGTTGTCGGGTCTTTGGTAGTTATCAAAGACATGCTGCGTGATCTTGTTTTTAACCTCGCAAAAATCTTTAACGAATTGCTCTGGTAGGAGGTCGAAGAAACAGTTTTGGTTTAGGTCTATTTTGGCAATCGTAAAAGACTTGTAGAATGCCGACATCTTCTTCCAAGCCAAAGCTAACTCTTCTTTGTGCTGCGGTGGGCAGATCTCTGTTAAGTTCTTACCTTTGGCGTAGATCTCGGCAAATTCTACCTCTTTATCTTCCAAAAATGATGAATATGACCAAGTTTTGGTCAAATTAGACGGAATATGGTCGTACACCATCTTGCCATCTAGGTAAATGCCGACGCAGTATTCTTTATCATCTAAAGCTTGAAATAACAAATTTAACTCAACTAGCTTGTGATTTAATTCTTTTATTAATATAATCTAAAGTTTGTTCAAAGTCAAGAGAATTATAAATTTGTTCTATCTTTGCCACCTCCCTAGACAAAAGACTAGTCGATTGCTGTATTTTTTTTTCAAATAATTTCAATCTGTAATATAATTTGAGCCAAAAAATATCACCATATTTTAAATTGTAATAGTCCACATCGAGAGGCTCTCTTTGCACAACCACTTTATCCAATTGCTGATCGGCAGGACATTTTTGATTATCGTATACGGCTTGCTTTTCCATATAGACTGGAGAAATAGACAGAAAGTAGTTATACATTTGCCTCATATAAATTTTTAAATTTTCTATGTCATAGATATGTGTTTTAACAAAACAAGTTTCAAAAACATTACTATTGTCTAAATTATATAGAGCCATGTATTTGTGCATTTGTGGAGAATTAAGATTGGCTATCAATCTCCATGGAGCATTTTTATCTACAATGAATCCATGTTTGGCAGCAGTTAACAAATAAAATTCAAAATTTGGGCTCTTTATAAATGTGTTAAATTTAACAGATTCTAGTGATGTGCTGGCTTTTGATATCTCAATACACATCCCAGTGCTGGAAGGGTTGTAAAATTTTGAAGACAACACTCCACTTTTTGTTAGCGGCATCACACCATTTGCGCTATGATAGAAATCATTGAAAAATATTTTTAAAAAATCATCTATATTCTTTATTAGGTCCTTGTTATTTTTGAAAAACAAATTGCCCTTCACGAAAACTTGATTTATATCGCTCATCTTATTATCATAAAAGCTATGAGGAGATTCCCATCCTTTTTCTGCTTCCCATTCTGTAGTTAAGAAATCATCTGGCTTAAGCCTATTAAAGTATTGCGTCTTTACAGCATACCTGAAGTCTTCGTATGCATCGGCTACAAAGTTCATGCATAAAACCTCTTCATCTCTAGGGGTGGCGACTTCCTTCAAGTAATATTCGTTTGCATGAACTATATCTCCATCAAGATCTACTCTTCCGTAAAACAAATTGTCTTGCTGATTAAAATCGTAAGTGCCAACAATTGCGGGAAAGACCTCATCATAAGTCTTTCTAATGTCAAAAACATTTTTTGCCCCTGCGCCGAGGCTATTTTTAATCTCTATTCCCTCATATTTAATTTCTGCCATCTAATTGCTCCTAAAAATATGTAAATACTGCGCCTTTAGAGCTGTGAGAAGCTTTTTGGCTAGCTGGAACTATGCACATCCCCGTAATACTTGTTGTCCATGTCGGGTAATAATTGTGTTCAACTCTCGTAACCATGTAATATCCTCCCAAGCCCATGATATTCGCAACGGTGCCTTTTTTAAGAGGAGAGCCAAGACCTGTTATAGACGGATCCATATAAATGTTTTTGCCAACTGTCATCAAGTTATTGCCAATAAAAGTTGCGCTGATGTCGAATATGGTCCATAATTCTTGATATGGGTTTCCCGGCTCCAGATTTCTTATGACAGATATTTCTTCCCCTAGTGAAGATTTTTGAAAGCTAAACTCTTTAAGCAGACCCTTATCTGCACCAATATAAAAATGAGGAATTCCTTCAACCAAATTAAAAAAATATCTATCAGCATCACCTATATTAGTCATGCGCTCTGACAATTGGTCGTTGTAGTAGGTTTCATCATAAATTGTATAATATTCATGATAGGAGGATCCTACATTTTTAGCATAAAAAGACCTTCCCTTAACAGGAGATAATTTAGTTTTCCCTCCGATGGCGGTGCTCCTGCCGTTGTGGAGCGCAATCTCGTGGGTGGGGATGCGATATGGAAGACTGATTAGTCTTCTAACTAGGTTAGGTGTATAATCCGACCCTATTTGGTCTTGTGTTCGAACCCTCAAAAGTCCTAGAGCAAAATTCATTATATATACCTTCATAAAGCTCATCAAGGAAACAATTTTTTTTTCTTGCCCCATTATACTCTTAGAAAACCATTCATTGAAAACAGACTGGGCTATTGGTAATTTTGCGACATTGAAAACAGATATTGGCTTTCCCTTAATAAACTGGTAGCCCACATTATCAAGTAAAATAAAAAACTTTCTTTTTTTCATTTCTTCTACCAACTCTGGATTAGTAGCCAACAATGCATCTATTAAATCGCCAAAATAAAAATAGGTGATTGTTCTTTTGCCCTCATAATCATTTTTTGTAAACCTCTGCAACATTTCTTCTACTTCAGAGGAAGGGGACCCGGCTTGGATCATTTGACCAGACAATTCCTCCTTTAGATTATTCTGTTGACCGCTTGCCTTGCAAGGATTTGTGCTAAAATAATATTGCCCCTCTGCTACTAGGTCCGCGAGGCTTGCGTCCATTTTTTGTATCATACAATTTTCAGCCATGTAGGTTTGCAAGCGAGAATATAGAGCCTGAAGATCAACAGCTGGCTTGCTGTCCTCGGGTGCTTCCTCAGTTGGGTCCAGAATTTCATCCAGCGTAAGGTCGCTAGGGTCCTCTGGTGGTTCGGATTGTTTAGCCTTCGTGTCTGCAACGGGGAGAGGCTTAATTTTAGTTAAAGCTTTTGCGCCAAAGATTTCATTTTTTTTCGCAGAAAAAAAGTTAATATTGGCACTCCTGTATTGCACAGAAACATTTAACATTCCATTTGGACTAAAAGTTAAATCATAATCAGTCATTGTAAGCTCTATGAGTCTATCTTGTTTTTTTAATGCATCACTAATGTCAGCAGATAATACATCAGTTACCCCATCCAATTGGTAGCCCACTCGTAACACTATGTCATATTTGCCTTTGTCTACTATCTCGCTCGATTTTGTATTTGGGAAAGAAAAAAGATCGGCGAACCTGAATCCGGCGTTTCGCTTTGTAACTAAAGCTTCTGCATTTGCAAATACAAAATCAATCGTACATCCCAACAAAGTTTCAGCTACGGCAGGGTTTTGCTCATCGTACACAAAAGATACGCCCTTGATTCCAACATCGTCTCCTCTTTGTTCTTTGTTGCCATATATATTTTCGGCATACTTTCTAGCGTCATAAGCATATGGTATGTAGACCTCCTTCACCCCGGAGTCAGTCCTGTAAATTTTATAAAATTCTATCTTGGGAACCACCGATGCCAAATCAATGTTGTTTACCTTTAGAATGCTCCGCAAATCTTTTTCACTTGGCATATCAAGTCGCGCTGGTGGGGCTGTTGAGTGCTCAGTGTTATCTGATCTTATGTAAAATTTTGGAGGATGTTCAAAATGATATTTTGAACTTAATAAAATAAATGGCAGACAAGCCATAAGTACGCTCTGATCTGAGTATTTGTTGGATGGTTTCGATTTCGAACTCATTTTATGCTCCGTACATATTTATTATTGTTTCTAGTGGATGCGGAATATAAACTATGGATCCGAATTCTAAATTTGACTCGGTGGGCTTCTGATTAAAAAAAGCAATTACCCACCACAATTTTGAGTCGCCATAGTGGTCATCTGCCAACCTATGATATCTGTCTCCGTATTTCCAAGTATGCGCTATTATGTTCAATTCAGTCATCTGCTCAACCGATGGAAATTTCAAATTTCTTGTGCCATATTGCCTAACTTGAGAAACGCCTCGGTCCCTAAAGGTAGAGGAGTACAGCTTGCTTTTATTAATAAACACATCTACATTTTCATATCTCAAACTCATGAATTCAAACCCTTATATTAGCTTTATTTCTTCCCGAACATACCTGTAAGTGTTGCCTGCCCCAATATTGGCAAAACCCCTGTGGACCGTGGGTCTCCCGGTGCAACACCGTCGCCGGGGACATTCTCTTCATCTTGGTAAAAAGCAGTATTAACTGCATCGTCAGTCGTGCCTCCCAAGATAGATCCTAAAGCTGCGCCTGATGCTCCGCCAAAGCTTCTGCCACCAATAATTCTGCCAAGATCCTCCCCGCTACCAATTTCCGGAAACAACTCTGCCAAAAACCCCGTTGATGCCTTCCACCCCAGATCATAATCATGGAGAACTGTAAAGTCGAATCCAATTTCTATCACCTTTGGATATAGGAAATTTCCATTTTCAAAATCCTCGTAAGCTCCATCATCAAATTTTGGTACAATGTTTGCTCCGCCGATATATCCAACCAAATACCCACCATCGACAACATCTCCATAGCTTTGTATTAATTGAACATGTTTTATCGCCACGATGGGAGGGGATGCAATTGTCTTATAGCCGTTAATTTCTTTATAAGTGGGGTAAAACATGTTTGAAAAACTAACCCTCTCTAGACCTCCCCTTCCAATGGTTTTAGAGTAGTTATATCTCGCCTCATCCAAGTTCGCAGATACAAGATTAAAGCCTACTCGCATCGTTTTAACCGTGTTTGTGTAGCCCGGTATGGGATCGGGTCGACCGTAAACTTGCTCCGGATTCCAGCCAATGTTATAATTGTGGCTTAGGGAAGTTAGCATGGCAAAAAGACCGATAGTTTTTTTGCTGGCTATGTGTTGGATGTAAAGGAGCTGTTCTTTGCTGGTAGCCAGAAAGCTCGGATCCACATATGAAGTAGGAAGAGATTGTCCTCCGAAAACATCTGGCTTGCCGACACCCAATGCTTTTTTAAGTTTTTCTTCTACATAATCTCTTCCAGCCTCGAACAAATCACCAGCTGGTGCTTGAAACGGCTTTGGGAGTTCTGAAATAATATCTGGTTTAAACGCCATACTGTGCTGCTCCTATTGCTATAAAGATTTTCCCATAGCTGCATCGGTGATTATCTTGACCAAGCCTTTTCTTCCTGATGGGTCTAGAACCAGCCTAAACTCCGGATTTTCTCCGAATCCGGGTTGACCAAATGGTGCGGTACCTCTGGTTATCTCTCCCGGTGATCGTGTGTCTCTCATCGTCTTCTCAAGGATTTCTACCGACTTTGCAAGTTTATCTGCCGATATTTTTAAAGACTTGGAAGCTTCGGCGCTTTGGGCTGCTGCTTCTGTTAGGGCTGAAGTGGTGCCTTTGCCGCCCGGAGGGGGTGTGGTTTGCACAGTTTCGCCAAGCGTTACTCCAAAGATATCTTTAACTTTCTCGGCAATTGTTTTTTTCACCCCCTCAAAAGCTTTGCCTTCCATTGCTGTCGATGACGCTTCTGCAAATTGCATCGAGAGATCTTTTAACAGCGCATCCATGACGACGCCTGTCTCACCAAGACCTATCCCCAGTTTTTTTAAGAGTGTCACTGCCATATTTTCAGCCAATGCCTCTATTTGTTTTGACTGGGGGATTATTCCTGCAATATTTTTATCAAAATCTTTAGCAGATGCGCCTAATCCTATGTCAGCTAGATCTTCAGCGCCGATCTCTGCCCTCAAGAACCTTCCTGCGCCTTGAGGATCGCCGAGTATTGGGCTGAGTGCCCCTAGTTTCGCTGCTCCTGCTGGTCCTGCTAGCATTGCCTCAATGTCAATTCCGCTCTCTAATATTTTTTGCTTTACTAACATCGCCACGCCGGAAGGACCTGTGGTATAAAATGTTCGAACTAGTTCAGCCGGATTATCAATAATGTTCATGCCAAAAACGGCATTAATTCTCTGTGCGGCTCTTGCGGCTCCCGTGTAGCCCTTGAAATTATCTGCAAAACCAGTAATTGTTCCGACATCGACTTTCATTTTTTGTGCCATATAAGAAACCTTTGCTATATTCATGGCAGCGGCTTCTCCAAACATTGCAAACTGTGGGATCAATTTTTGAAAATCATTGAAAAATTTAACTGGCGTTACTCCCAACTCTTTCATTTGAACTGTAAGACCTTTCAGTACACCAATAGCGTTTTTTGCACCCTCGACGCCCGTATCAGCGATTATTGACTCTATCATTGAGCCGCCACCTTGAACGCCCAAAAGACCCAATTGCGCTGTAAATGTCGCTATTTCTGATTGTACTGTTGCAGACTCTGTAGCAAATAAACTAAAGTCTCCTGCTGCATTTTGTGCTGCTTGTCCCAAGTCTGTTATGGGTATTCGACTTTTTTCAAATCTTGCAGCCAATTGGTTTTGAAGGTCATTTGCATCTGCTATAGTTTTTGAGAATGGTATTAATTCTCTTCGAGCGTCATCTAGAACAGTAAAAGCCTCTCTTGCTTTTCCAAAAATATTTGGAACTTCCATCCCTAGCAGCTTCATAGCAGCTACAGTTTTCGCTGCGCTTGCAAATACAGAATCTCCCATATTAGAAAAAACACCTGCGAATCCAGAGAGGGCTTTTTTCTGTCTTTCGACGCTTTCCTCTATTTGCTCATTTTGCTCCTCATCTGCTTTTTTAATTTCTTCCAAGAGATCGAGCCTTGCTCTGTAGATACTTAGATTTTCTCTCATCTGTTCGGCTCGTAAGTCCCTGCCTTTGCTCTCTGCATCTCGGAGGGCTTGGAGGTCTTGCGCGATGAGATTATTTGTAGCGTTTATCTCATCTTGAAGTTTGGTGCGATTTTCGATGAGTTGTTCCAACAGAGAATCATAAAACTCACGCTGTTCTTTCTTTCTATCTCCCTCTAGCTCAAGAGTGTCTTGGACAACCTTTTTGTATTCTTTCAAAGCTTCGGTAACTTCTTCGATTTTTGATGGGTCGAATTCTTCTGCCATGTCTTACTTTACCTTATTGGCCACTTAATTCCCGTTGCCTTTTCAAAGCCTGCGATTGCAGACTCCAACTGGTGCCTAAGTTCCATTGTTTGAGGTTCTGTGGGGCTGGAATCTTGGAGAGCCTTTATGTATCTCTCTTCATTGCCCAAAGCTTTTGCAAAAGCCTCCACTTTTTCTTTTTCTCCACTTACAGATACCGGGGCGTGTCTTCCGGTAATCATGGACTTTAATATCTCTTCTACTTTGTGTGCAAAATTCTTTAAATATTGCTCATTTATCGTAGACGAAAAATTAATTTGTTGATTTTGTATTTTCTCTTCACTAACGGGTTTCATAATGAGGGTCTCCTTTCTGTAAATAGTTGTTTATTATAAAAAACAAGACCAAAAACTACTGTTCTTGGTCTTCACAAAGTGTTTAAATGTTTTTTAGGGCTTTCTTTTCTGCGTCGGCTTTATCTTTATAATACTTAACAGTTCTTTTCAAAAACCATCTTCTTATAGTTATTGGAAGGCTATAAACCTCCTGAAAAGACCAGTTGCCGTGCATTTTTAAATTGAAAATCTCTTCATAAACGCTCTCTATATATTCATTCGTTAGGCCAAAAAAAGTCAGTGTTAAGCGGTACCTCCAATTCCTGTTCGTGAGCGCAGCTAGCGCAGGAGTAGTGGCTTAAAATTTCGACCCTTGGCACAACATGCTTATAAGCAGTTCTAAGAGTTCTAGATTCTCTTGCTGGAAGGGAATCGATGAAGGAGTTTATGGTATTTCTGCTGGTTTCTCCATCTACGGAGACAACATAAGACTTTAATGTATCTGTAACCAATGATTCTTCCATGTTATTTTTTGATTTCGCATTTATCATATAAGTCAGGCGCTTCTCATCGTGCCCAGTCATTGGCTTAACTTCTACAGTTTTATCTATCCTTTTCAGGTGAATTTTGAATGTTCCCCTTTCAGTTTCAACGACACCCATGTCTTGCTTATAGTCTTCATTAGAAGTCACTCTTGTTTTCAAGTCGGACAAATCAAAAGAAAATTTTGAAGTATTAGAACACGCAGGACACTTAACCTCTGTTTGGTATTCATGCCCATACCCATTTATTCGAGTAGCCACAAGAATAGCATTCTTATCTCCTATTAAAAGATCGTTTGGGTCGATCCTGTCAACAAGAATTGACTGCAATAGCCTGTCGAAAACTATACCTTTTTTGATCAATACTGTAGAAGCGAGTACATCCTCTTCCTTAGCCGTCATAAATTTTATTTCAATTGAAGTCTTGTCTTTTAGGGGATGACCCTCTGGGTAATACTTGCCTTTTGATGGCAAGTCTACAAATTCTGTAGGTACAGTGAATTGAAGTCCCTGTGCCTGTTGTGGGGGAGGGGGTTGGACCTGTGGAACAGTGCCCTGTGTTGGATCTGGGCTTGGACTAGCCATTCGATCTAAATTATTTCTTTCGGACATTCTTACCTCTTTTAAAAAGTGATGTTAAAATAAGTATAACACAGTTTAAAAAATATTAAAGAATTATTAAGGCTCAATTACTGAGTTTGGAATTTCTGGCTTATCTAAGCTAGTTTGGAATGTTGCTCTGTCGCCCATCTTCTCAATGGTTGCCCAATCATATGTCAATGTTACATCCATTGTTAGCATTTCATTATTATCATATGCAAATTCTCCCATGTTAACTGCTGAGATGTAAGCGTTTTTGAGAGTCCACTTTTCGACATTGACACCTTCGGCATCAAAAGCGTTGATTGTTACAGGGTTAAGAGCGTCAATAGAATCTACCTTATTTAGTGAATTAAAGGAATACGCAGTTCCGCCAAATTGTTTGTCAGGGAATTCATATCCAGAAGCATAAACCATTTTCATCAATATACCTGTCGCATCAGGACTGATGGGGTCTACAGTTGTAAAGGTAAGTGGATCCCACTCTAATCTTCCCGGATAATTGAATTTGTGATTATAAAAAACATGTGAAGTTTCAGTCATTTTGAAACTTGGTCTGTTAACCTTTGTGATTGTCCAAACTGGGAGTCCTGCGATATTAAAAGTAAATCTATATTTTCTTTTTGGCTCACTCGTCGGATTTGACCAGAAGCTATCTGTATTTAGGCTGTCTCCATAAATAGGCATTTTTTAGTTTCCCCTTATATGATTATTTCATTCTTATACTATAAATAGTATTTGTTTTGTTTTTTTAGTCGTCGAAACTTGCACCAGTGTTTGTAATGTTAAAATCAATTGCAATGTATTCGATTGCTCTTGCTGGTTTTAAGAAAATCTTAGCATACATGATGTTTCTGTCTACCAATTCTGGTGTTGTTGTCGATTCATCAAGGACCACTTTAAATTCTGATAATCCGAATGCTGTCTTAATATTGCTTAAGAATGGATCGACTTGAGCTTTGAATCTGTCCCAAGTAGCATCAACATTCTGTTCAAACAACAGGTTCGCCGCAATTCTTGAAACTTGTTTTTTCACAAAGATCATCAATCTTCGAACATTAATTCTGTCCAAGGCGGATGGCGTAACTTGAAGCGTCTTTTGACCAAACACTACTATACCCTCACTTGGGAAAGAAGCAATTGGGTTGATATTGACATCATAAAGTTCATCTCTCTCGGCAGATGTAAGCTTCGATCTAACATTCGTTACTGGGAAACCAGCCGCGCCGCGACTTAAGCCTCCCCTGCTAAAGCCAGCTGGTGCGAACCAAACAGCTTTTTGCTGTTCTGAATATGCCATTGTCCCGATAGCTGCTACAGATGGAGGTACCCACAGTGAGCCGCCACCGATATCATCGTTGATTCTCACCCATGGATAGTAAGTACATCCATAGCTTGAATTCATTCCTCGTTGTTGCATGTTTGTTACAACCTCATTAACATGATTTGTTGAAATTCTACTAGCCTCGGTGCCTGCTTGCTCAGACGCTGCCTTATATCCACCTTTGGGGTCGATAATAGCTAGAGCATCTCCGCGATCTTCGCAAGTGTTAACGAGATGTTGAGTTAAAGTCTCATTTGTGATGCCCGGAGAAGCTACTAAATTCATTTCTACAAATTCTGGATCTGCTAGGATATCAATAGCTTTTTTAACGGAATAGTACATAGCGTATGTTTCCGCTGTAGCGTCTGCCCTAAGAGCCCTTTCATTATTAAAAGGTTCCGCCTCTTGAACATCGAGTCCATCGAAGCCTCCGAAAAGCGGAACAGTGAACCTGTCATATCCTGCATCAATAATGTCTCTATATGATCCATTTCTGGCTGTATGGGAAAGACCTGATGCTCTGGATCCAGATACATATGAATACGCTCCTCCTGCCGATGACGAAAGATCATCCAATGAAAACACAAACATTCTTTTTGTGTACTCGTTCGTGGAAAAATTATCGTAATCAGATGGCATCGCCCTTAATAGGTCCAAGTTACTTTGTTCAAACGAAGTACTTGTGGATCCACTAGTAGTGCTAAATCCGAAGTAAGCCAAGGTTGGATCACTCAGATTGCCATCACTTGCAGCGTCCCTAACAAAGACATCCGGGAACTTAACTGTTGCTTGCCATGTTCCTTGACCGGGCGCTGGGTTGAGGTCGGTACCCCCTGCGAAGTCTCCATCAGCAGCAGCTGAACCTCCTGCAACAGTCCAGTCTGTACAATTAGATGTAACTGTTGTGTTACCAAATACCCCAGCAACATTTTGCGTGATTGTTATGGTAAATGGCGCTGTCGAAACACTACTTACCGTCACTTTGCTCGCAATAGAGCTAGCTTCAATAGCTGTCTTTAAATTATCTATGCCATCCTTGCTGCCGTCGCGACCAAATTGGGTGGCATCGGTAGTGGTGTTGGTGCAGGTAAACTGTTGCGATGATCCATCCGTTGTTCGAATAGTGATCTGATTGCCGTTAGTGGGTGCGTTAGATGCAGCAATCACAACTGTAGCAGCATTAGCGCCAATAAGTCCTCCACCCCAGACAACAGCATCATTAGGGGCAGCCCCTGCTGCTTGATCAAACCACTTGTAGGAGTCGGATGGCGATCTTCTAACATTTAGTTTCGCAAGATCAATATCTATATCTCCCCAAGAAGATGTATGAGACTGAAATGACGCGGTAGCAAAAACGGTAGCTGCTGCGGAGACCCCAGCGGAGCCTGAGTTAAATTTGAGTCTGAACGATTCTCTCTTAACTGGTCCCTGAGCACCAAACGGCAACAATTCTGAATTTGCTTGCCCCAAGTCAACCTCGGAAGCCATTTGAATTCTTACAATTCTGGAGTTGTTACGATAAGTACCATACTCGATTAATCTTTTCTTTGAATTGTCCCACTCATAATACTGATCTCCGATTTTTCGGGCGACATAATTTGATGAATTTGGATTTAAATTACAATTGTCATATCTCTCAATGATCTTAGGAGCATTGTCGCTATCAAATAGTGATCTAATTACAACAGAAAAACTTCCGTATGCATTAACATCTGTTCTCTTGGAATAGTTAACATTTTCAATAGATATTTTGAAAGAACGCTGTTCTTCTTGTCCTGCACTTAGAGTATAGAATTTGAACAATCGAGCGCAAATCGCTGTGTTTTCCGGATTATATGTAGGGGTTAATTGATTTTGAGTTCCACCAGTCTCAGGCTCTATACCTTCAGTCGTTCTCATGTCTTGTGCGATAAACCAGCCAGTTTGTGCTGCATTCGCTGCTTTTTTAAACTTTTGCCCTGCTTTTGCGCCGGCGCTATCCCCCAACGGCAATATAACACCATAACACTTTGTCCCAGACAAAGTGCTTCTCACTGCTGTTTCAAAGGTTTCTCCCAAAAAGTAATTTTTTGTAGATGCGTTGCTCGAAATAAGAGACGAATTTGTTGTTGTTGGGTTTGTATTAAAAACTTTTCTGGCAAAATATTTTGAATCTTTATCAAAATTAAAAGTAAAAACCTCGTCTGGGGTTCCGAGACCGACCGCGCCTTCCTTGTACATCAACGCGGTGAATTTTGCTCCTGCGGGGGAGCTGGCGGTTGTTGATTCTATCAGCACTCCGGATCCGGATACAACATCGGTGGCTGCCCCCGCAATCGTGCCAGAAAGAATAATTCCTCCCTGCTTTAAGTACCATGATGCAGCCAAAACTCCGTCAGCGGAACCTGTTGCTCCCGCAGCGTAGGAGGAGGAATTTATCAAGAAAAGACCATACGCCCCACCTGAGTCTTCACTATTCGAAGGCGTAGTCCCCATTGCCCATCCAGCGGTGGAGTCTGGGGCGGCTGATGAGTAAGATGCTTGAGGATCTTGATCTCCCAATATTCTTACAACTGTTAATGGTGCGCCGTTTTTTAACCATGCTGCGGCTGCATAAGCGCCGTAGGTTGGAGCTGTTGGGATGCCACCTCTCCAAACATCAGACGCTATGTCTCCTCTTACAGGCTCACCGAAGATTTCGATTAGCTCTGACAAAGATTCTACCCTTGTTGGTAGAAAAGCTGGTCCTCTTCTAAAGCGACCAATGACTACTGGTCCGACTGGAGGCGCTGTTTTCGGCAGCTGCGAATTATCAATTTCCTTGATAAAAACGCCGGGGGAAACAAACTTAAAATTCTTTGCTGACATTGCTTGGAGTCTCCTTCTATATTCGCTTGGAATAAAAACATTTTTTCTTTAATAAATAGTAAGGAGCAACTAGAAAGGACAAAATTATTCAATATATCCAGTTCTATCCGAAGAATACGGATTTTTGCCACGCAGCTTGCCATCCCCACCGTATTCCGGTATATCTCCAAAAACCGTCCTTTCTCTTGGAATTTTTACCTCGACTGCATTTTCTCGCACAGAAAACTTAGGTCTGTCATCATTACTCCCTTCGCCTATTAAGTACCCAAGGACTTTAATGTCTATGGAAGTTTCGAATCGTCGTTCCTCGTCGTCCATAGATGCTATGTTGTTAGCTTGTGAAAAATTACCTTGAACAAATGCTTCATATCGATGATTGTCTCTTTTAAACAGAAGAGAGTTGATTGTTCCGGGTCGGGTAGCAAATACTTGTACCAATTCGTTCATTTGCTGTTGATATTCTGTCCTTAAAACTATTTTATAAGTAACATCAACATATACTATCGGTGGTATTGAAATCGTTTCATAAACTACTTTTCTATTATCTGACCTGCGTATAAATTTTGGTCCTGTTGCTGGGTCTGAAGTTGGGTATTTCCTGTTTTGATCAGCATTGTTGAACTCCGAGGTTTTCTTTTGCTGTATCCTCCTGCCTATGACCAATCCTCCGCCTTTCTCGTCTTTATTTATAAACTGGTCTCCGTAGTAAGCACCCCTTGTTGTCAAATCTTTCACTACAGATGTCCTTTCTATAGTTATCATTGGCAATATTATCGTGCCTTCATCATCCCTAAGTTCTTTTTTGTTCTTTATCTGAAACGCCCTTTCAGAGGCAACCCATATAACAGGTACTTTCTCAAATCCCTTATTTGTTGTAACATGAAAATTTAAATCTTCATGCATGTAGTCATAGATGGAGTAATCTATTGTCTCTAAAGTTGAGGGCAAAAAAGAGATTTGTTTTATTTTTTGAGGATATTCTGAGGAGGCTCTCTCTGGTGGGAGATCCATGTATTTGTCATCATGTGGCATCGAAAACCCCCTTTCTTGCTCTTTTGCACATCGCTACTATTTCCATTTTGTGATCAACTTGACCAAAAATTTGTTTAGGTTCGTTCAAAGATAGTATTTCATACAAAAAAGAGCCATAAAGAATAAAATCTCCCTCTCTTGCGAATAGGTCTTGATCTTCTATCAATCTTCTCTTGTGGAAGAACACATTGACAGATGACCTTTTGTCAATCCCTATATTAGTGTTCGTGGACGCAATTCCTTGCCATTCTACCAAAGCATGCACTCTAACTGGAGGTAAGAATGTCTTTTTAATCGCCTCTCCATATAAAGAATGGAAATTAGTGTGCTCAAGACTTACAGGATAATAAAGAACAGTTTGCCCTATAACTCTTTCAATAACCTCGTCATTGATCTTTTTAACAAGATCCCTTTCCTTCTTTCCTGTAAAAAGAGGAGGTGGAGGATTACTAGGTTGTTCCCACTTATTTTTTTTAGCCACGAGTTAACTACCCCACGAATACGGGGAGTGGTACCCCCTGCATTGTCTTAATTGTGTTTTCTATCTCTCCTGCCGTTTCTTCGGCTAGTTTAGGATATGTCATTTCTTCTAGGACTGCCTTTAATTCATCCCTGAGAGCAATCTGCTCTGCCTTTCCCTCTGAAACTAGGGCAGGTCCATTAAGGGTTACATTGCTTCCCGGAATTGGCAAAGTTGCAAACTTACTTCTAACATTACCTAACATTTCTTTACACACGGCAAGAGCAAACCTTCTTATCCATTGCTTCCCGATTGAATTAATGTTTAAATACTCTATATTTTCAAAAGGCAGCGTATTCATGTTATTTATGCCACGAACCCCATCTTTATCTGCACCATGAGCAAAAGCCTCAGTCTGTACACTAAATTCCACCCACATGGTCGTGGGAGAAACTCTAGTTGTGTCTGGGAATATTCTTAATTTATTATCTTTAATTTCATAAGAAAAATGAGAAGTTCTTGTGTAAATAGCATCCTCAAAAGCCATTGCTTGTGATTTATTTTGCCAAACTGGAATTACCTCGAATGTCGAATCATCGGCGTACTGCCCATAATATGACATATTCCCCACTGTATTCAGACCACCATAATAACCAAAAAATCTCCACATCGCTTGTGGTGTCTTATAGAATACTTTTCTGATTGTCACTTTTTTATTTCCGACAACATTATAGAAAGGGCTAGAGGAGTCAGATGTAGATGTATCCTCTATGATTGACTGAAGGTCGTAATCCTGTTGTCCCACTGCTGTGGCAAAAGAAGCGGAATATATTGGTATATTGCCGCCAAATCCG
>Ga0206125_10002418_pt1 | contig 19807 bp, 20 predicted proteins | sample Helgoland_Spring_4_FD_148598 | JGI IMG/M metagenome (GOLD analysis project Ga0206125, IMG submission 148598) | Pelagic subsurface seawater microbial communities from Kabeltonne, Helgoland, North Sea - Helgoland_Spring_Bloom_20160331_1 | ecosystem: Environmental > Aquatic > Marine > Epipelagic ... | reverse complement strand
TGATGTCATTTGCATACGCTGAAGTTGTCAGCAGTATTAATATAGGGGCGAATAGTTTCCACATTCTTCAACCATAACTTTCTCTACTTTGTAATCTTGGCACATCAGCTTTGTTGCCGCATCCTTGTGGCCTATGTAGGCCAGTGTCTGTGCGTTGAGATTACGTTCACAGACTGTATCTCCCATAGGACATGAGGACGGAAATGCTATCGGAGTGTCTACATAGATTTCGGGGATACAGGCTGTTGTTGTAAGTAATAGGGTTGCTAGGACAAACCTAACCATCTTGGCGGTCTGCCATCTTTTCGACTGATGTGCGGATGTGTTCAATGTTCACGTCTATCCGTGCCATAGAGACAGCTTGTGATTGAACCATCTGTTCTACTTTAGATATACGCTGTCCGAACTCAACGATGTCTGTTTGATTTTCATGGATGTCTGCCATCATCATGGAGACAGTCCATACGATTGCTCCAGCCTGAGTGATCAGACCGAGTAGGAGGGTTGCAGGGACACTCTTGGCTATGTGCCAGCCAGTATCAGTGTCTGCCATCAGTCAGCATCCGCAATATTCAGAGTACCAGCTTCGACTTGCTTGAGTATCTCTGCGTAGTGCCTGTTGGCTGGGTCTAGTGGGACTGACATCTCTTGTCCGTCTATTGTTGCTTGGATGCCTGAGTTATTGCCATCCATGTCTGCATTGTATTGTGCATCTGTAATGTTCATATTATTTTCCATGATTATAACTCCGCATCTGCTGTCCAATTTCCTCTTTCTAAATAAGAATAAGCAAAGGTATATGAACCATTCATACTTACATAAAAGTAAGTATCTAATATTTTAGCAAAGGTGGTAGTGCTGTTTTGCCAACTACTACCATTATAATACTGCCACTTCCCATGAGAATAACCAGATTGTCCATTATATAAAGTGACAGTCGGATTTGCTCTCATTCTAACTGGGTACATTTGCTTTGTACTTCTTGCAGTAGCAGATGAATAAGCCGTTGCACTTGACCTTCCTTCAACATCTGCAGTTGTGTCGTTAGCAGGAGTAGTATCAATAGGAAATGATTTACAGAAGTACCTCTGACACTTCGCCAGTTCATCTCCGTATGACCTATGCTCGAATGGGGTGGCTGTGTCTCCGACTTCTAATTGGACTTCTTCAAGAATAAAATAATCACCTGAAGTTATAGCTACATTAGTTCTACCAGAGGCAAACAGCCCAATAGCTATCTCAAATGCGGTGGTAACTGTTGACCCTACTGTTATAGGTAAACTTACTTTTGTCCTTACTCCATTGGGTACAGCTACCGAAGGTGATGTGTATGTTAAAACTGGGCTACTTAAATCATTAACATGTACTCTAAAGTTAGATGAGTTTGTAGTAACATAGAACGATAGAGTGTATGTATTATTTTTTTGTATATCTACAGGTTCTAATTTTGTCATTAAGAACATTCTATTAGTAGCTGTGGTAAAGGCTTCAAGTTTTAAAGAGTTATCTGCATGAGTAAGTTTTGCTCCGTTAGACTGTCCGTAAGACACAAACCTATCAACGTAGTATTGCCAATTAGTTATAGTCGTCGCTGAACTATAATCACCACGCTGACTTATTTTAAATGAACCATTAATCACCTTGTTTCTGTTCGACAAAGCCCCATCGTCATAGGCGTTACCCAAGTCTGCTAATTGTCTAGCTTTAGTCATTTAGATAACCCCTTTATATTTCTTGTGCATCCATAGCTGTCTGGTATGCAGTCTTAACTGCGTCTGTCCAAACAGCATTGCATATTGCTTGTACTTCTGTTGACTGATCACTGATGTCAGTGTCACCCCATGTGTCATCTGATTTAGTTGAGCAAGATAAGACGTGACGATGGAAACCTGATGATAGTTCTACACCATCTTCCATAACCGAGGTTTTGGTTCTCACTTGCACTGCTTTGTGATCTCCAACGACTTCAATCTTATCTTCTGCTATTACTTTTGTTAGTGCCATATTGGCCTCCTATGTTGTTTATCGTGGCGTGATTGCCACCTGTCCGACCCAAAGCTATGCAGTGGGTTATTGCTCCACGTAAGTTATTGTTCCAATCATACGTGCGCTGTTCTTCCAAAAACTAAGCGATAATTGTGCAGTCGATACTGCTGACGTAGTGAAACTAAGCCCTAGTGAAGTTGCTGTTAAATCAACACGTACTGCTATATAAGTTAGGGATGAAGCCGCACCTGACCAATAAGAAACAGAACCTGCTTGACCTTGAGTTGAACCCCCTGCCGTAAAAGGCAGTCCTTGTATGTTAGACCCTGCCGCAGAACTATTTATTGCATTTATTGTCATGTCAAATGCCGCAGTAACCATTCGACCTACTTTTACATACTGTCCTGTTCGTGCGCTGTAAGTAGCATTACCTGCAATACTAGGAGTCCAAGTTCCCTCTTCATAATCGTCCAACTTATTGCTTGAGGATACTACACCACCAGAGTTTACTGCACCGCCGAAGTCTACACCGCCTGATAGGTAGAGGTCTTTGAAGCGGCGACTTGTACTTCCTAGATCAACAGTATTATTTGATGTAGTACCATAATTATTAGTTGGTAGAACATTACCATCGCCAAAAGACAGACCAACATGATTTGTAGTTGATGAATGTATTACAAGGTCATCAGATTTAGTGCTAATACTACCTACAGTTGTGCCGTCTTTGCGGAGGTCAATAAGTGTTCCATCATTACCTGTTCTATTAATATAGGCAGGTGTTCCATTATATTTTGCTACTTGAAAGTTTCCATCTGATTTAATAGCAAACCCATCATCTGCTGTACTCCCTGCGCTGTTATTAGCAGGGGCATCATCAGTAGTACCCACCATTACATTCTCTGAGCTATCAATCGTGATTGCTGTGGCGTTACCATTGTCGTCAATGCCTTGCGAGGTGAACGCACCAGTGACTGTGAAGTTAGTTGCACCTGTTACATTAGCTGTATCAAATGCTGTGTAAGCAACAACCTCTAGGATGTCACCTGTAGCCGCGCCTGATGCTAAGACAACATCTGATCCATTCGTAGCTGTATAGTCTGCGGAAGCTAACTTAACTCCATTGAGATATACGTCTAGGAAGTTAGGAGTATAACCACCTGTAGCAAACGATGTCTGCCCTGACGTAGCTGTGAAACTATCCCTTGTCTGTGTGGCTTGTGGTACTGGCTGTGTGCCGATGTAACCTGACATGTGATTAAGCCTCCAATGCTGTTAGTCTTGCCTCAATAGAAGCAAATCGTTGTTCGTTGTATGCGGCTACAAAAGAGAGTAACTCAGGGTAACGAATACCTAGTCTAGTTTTACTTGTTGCACCTTCTGGTGCTTCGGCTTCTGTGTCGTAATTGTCAGTACGAGTGTAAGCATCTTTAGCTTCAACAGCTTCTGTAGTTACATTGCCATCTTCATCAGTGACTTCATCTACAGCTTCTACTGCTGGTACTTCTACATCGTGTTCCCACCATGTGCTTGAGATAAACAATGCGTAATCACCAGCATCTAAACCTTCTGCTGTAAAAGCCGCCTGTACGTCTTGAGCTATGACACCTGTATGAGTACGAGCATTGTCACCATTCTCAGCTACACTGTCTTTCCATCTGAATGTCTTGAACAATGCTGAGATACGTTTACCTACTAACATTTCAGTTGCTGTAAGTGATGCTATGTCTTGCTTCTCATTGAAGTCAGATGTTTGGATTGTGCCGTTGGTTGCGTAGATGTCGTCGAAGCGGACGTTTGACCTTCCTAAATCAATAGCATTATCTCTTGGCCCACCATTCGTATTAATAGGATAAACTGCATCTAAACCATTATTAAAAGCTAATGCAGTATCGCCTCTACCAAATATAATTGAATCACCAACTACATTAATATTACCTACATTTGTGCCATTTTTGTCTAATTTTATAATATCACCGTCTGACCCAACTCGATTTACACGCAAAGGCTCAGAACCATCAGTACGGGTCAAAATTGCACCAAAGCCACCTAATCGACAGCCGCCAATAGCTATATTGGTACTCGTCTTACCCACCAACAAGTTGCCGCCATTAGGCTGAAGATGTAAATCGTAAGTAGCTTGACCACCATCTGTACGTTGTGCTTGTATGTAACCTGTACCAGTAGCATTTGCACCAATAACAAGTCCGTATGCATTAGCTGAAGTAGTGTTGCCAAAAACAGCACAACCTGTATCCGCACCCTTTGCAGGAGTTCCAGTGCCACCCTTTGCTACTTGTATTCCTGCATTTGGGTCACTCGTCCCAATACCAACGTTTCCTGACGTGTCTATGCGCATACGTTCTGAGCCATCAGTATCAAACGTCATTACAGTGTCGTTTTCATCATTATCAGCATCAGCTTTAAAACTTATCTCATTACCATCAACACGTAGAGCAAATTCACTACCACCAGAACCAGATGATTTTACTTTTAATATATCTCCATGACCACCTTGAATCTCAAGCGCACCTGTCATGGTATCGCCAGTTTTAGTTACAAACTCAGCATCAGCTTCAGCTTCCGTGTATCCATCAACTTGTGTGACAGATGATTTACTTCCTATATATCCAGCCATATTATGTTTGCTCCAATACACTCACTATAACGTCACAAGATGATGCAGTGTCTGATGTTACGACAACTGTGTCTGTAGTCTCCAAGATGATCTTGCCATCCAAGACTGAAAGAGCAGAGCCAGATGGTATCGGCGCACCTTTGATGACGTATGCTCCAGCCGCTTGCACATCCACTTTAATCTGTGACGCTGTTCGGTTTGCTAAGTTACATCCGATCATCACTGAGGTCGTAGACGATGGGACTGTGTATGTTGTAGTTGCACCTGTACCGACAGATGCACTTGTGTAGTTCTTAAACGTATTTGCCATTTTTGATTATCCTAATGCTATGCTCAAAGCTAATGCTTCGTCAGTTGTTCCGTATCCAGCAGTAGCGTGGTTTCCCCACCCGTGAGCCGTGTCAGCTTTAGTTCCTTGAGCCGCTGTAGCGTAGTCTGAGGACGCTGTGGCGGCGGCAGTTCCTAGTGTCGGTTTGCCCGATAGTGATGTGTAAGCACCATCAAAGAAACTGTCAGTAATTCCATAGCCAGCTAATGTAGTCGGCTTGCCTGTTAGAGAGGCGAAGGCGTGGACGTGAGATGCTACTGCGTAAGCAGAGGCGGCTGTAGTTGCCGCTGTCCCTAGACCTAAGTTTGTTCTTGCAGTCCCAGCGTTTGCTAGGTCAGACAAATTGTTAGCCTTTAGTGCAGCTGAAGATTGTGCGGCGACTGATGCATTCTTAGCAACTACAGACGCATCACGGGCGGCTTCAGATGCCGCTTGTGCAGTTTCAGCATTTGTTTCAGCTGTCTCGGCATTTGCTTGCGCTGTTGCCGCATTTGCGGCTGAAGTTGATGCTTCAGAGGCTTTTGTTGTTGCCGTAGCTGCTGAAGTAGCCGAATTGTTTGCTTGGGTTGTTGCAAGGGCAACTTGAGCCGCGCCATTTGTGGTTGCAGCAGACGCAGAGTTGGCACTTGCAACTTTGCTGGCTTCAGATGCTACGGCTGATGCGGCGGCTTCTGTGGCTTTTGTGGATGCAGTAGTTGCTGAAGATGCCGAAGCAACACTAGCGGCAAGTGCATCTGCTTTGTACTGGTTTACTGTAGCTAATGAGGCACTGGCTGAAGCTGAACTTGCGGCGGCACTTGATTGACTGAGGGCGGCGGCTGTTGCTGAAGCGGCGGCATTTGTTACTGCCGCATCTATTGCGTTTGATTGTGTGTTAGTTACACCAGAGGTGTTGTAAAAGCTGGTCTTTGATGCCATTAGTATTAATCCTCATAATAGTGCGTAGGTCTGACAACTTGATTGACACCAGATTGCTCAGAACTGTTTGCGTGTTCCTGTATCTCAGCAAGGAAAGACCCAGACTTTTGGTCAAAGATTGCACCACGTTCATCTAAGAAGTAATCAGCCGCATAAGAAAGAGCTGTGTATGTAAGAAGGTCAGAAGCAATGTTAGTCAGCATGTTTGTATCACTGTCGCTTGTCAGTGGGTCTTGCTCTGCATAGTAGTTAAGAAACAAAGAGCCACTGCTAGGCATTGGGTGTATCTTTAGATTACCTTGCTCACGACAGAAGAACCTCGGTGATCCTAGTTCACCAGTCTTCTGATACTGTACCATCTCATGTAGAGGTATGCGTGTTAATGAGTTACCATCGTAATACAGTTCGATAACCTCAAGTAAGTCAGCTGGCATTGTTACTTTTGATATGCCTGTTCCTGATGTTACATCATATGTATTCTGTTTTTCCATTGCTGGAACACGTAGCTGTCTTTGTATTCTAGTGATTGCTTGATCAATGAAGGTGTCAGCCAAGGCATTTGGACAGTCACTACGATTTAGAAGAGCAATAAAGTGTGCTCGGATTTCACCTTTGTTCATGATTTATGTTGCCTTCTTTTTCTTAGGTTTCTTTTTGGGTTTTTTGGCAGTGAGTGCCGCCCTAGCAAAATCTGCGTCTGTAGGCGCATTAGTTGAACCAACTCTGCGTGGCTTTTTACCTGATGCTTTTCTTTTACGAATGTTATCATATAGACTCATTAGCTAGACCCTCTTGTTAGTTGTGAGGAACATATCTAAGTCCTCGTTCTTTAGTTTACGGACAACCTCTGAGCCTTTAGCTTCCCAGATGTTAAACCCTTCTCGCATCCATTTTTCGACAACGGCTGTCGGTATAGAGGCTACTCGCATCATCTCCCCTGTAGGCTTCGAACCACTGTCGTTTCGAGCGTCTTTCAGATCATCAAGAAATGATTGTGAGATGTGCTGTGTGTGCTTTTGAAATAGTTCTCCGTGGTCACTCACGAAGTCTGTTTCAGTTTGTAATAATGTCGGCTGTGTTCTGTCAGTCATTTTGCTACCCTTAAAACGTAAAAAGGCCACCCACGGACAACAGTAAGGAGAGCAAAACCTGTGTGTCTGTGGGTGGCCTAGTAAAGACCTATTAGTGGTCTATTTTGGACTTATGATAATCCAGTGATTTTCACTGAGTCACCAAAGTTGGTATGTTTGCAAGAAACCTCGCCCACGATATGATGTCGATCTGAGTCGCCATTTTTCGCTAGAAGTGTTCTTGTGAATGGACGCAACGTACATGTTTTAAACATTGTTGGGTCTATTAGTAGTGCGTGAGTTGTCTTTAACTCGCGGTTCAATACTACTCTGTATTCGCCATATGGACTACATGGCATCTTCGCCTAAGTTCGTTAATCTTAGACCGCCTTTCGACTGCTAATGCTTTCACATTAGATGAGACTATATCACAACTACGGATTGTAGTTTCTTGCGCTTCCACTCACTTGAGTGTACTCCCTGTCGGGATAGTCGTTGCACCTTCCCCATAGTGGGGCTTGGCTCAGTATTACCTTATCTTTCGACTTAGGCTTCCACTGAATTCACAAGATTTAATGTACGCTAGTCACGTCAACGTACAGATCAATCGCATTGACCAATGTTTTTCCTTGTGAGATTTCACGATTACGACCAGATGCCGCTGAGAAACCAGCAACGATTTGTGCATCAGCTGGCTTGATCATGAATGTGTCAACATCAGAACCATTGTCGTATGCTGTTTGACCAGCTAACAATAGCTTACTTTCGGTTAATGCATCGGTAGCATTACTTCCTGCATCGATTCCTGTAGAAATTTGGTTTAAGATAGAAGTCATCTTACGTGCTGTTGAAGCATTACCAGCAACTGCGGCTTGCTCTACGCCAACCATTGCACGTTCAAAGTCTTTCTTAATTTCCTTTAACTTCTTAGCTAATTGGTGTGCAGTTTCCTTTGCACGACCATATGTAGCTACTGCATCAGCTGTTGCTGATACTTGGAAGGCTTTAGACATGATCTGAGTGTTGTTTGTACGCTCAGTTGCATCTGTCAATGTTGCCATTGATGCGTCGGCTCCCTCAACTACGGCATTGACTGCTGAATCTGCTAATGAATCTTCAAGGAATGAGAAAGTTCTAGCTGATACTTTTTCGTCTTTGAACATCGCAATACAGGGCGTAGCGAATGGTGAAATGTTGGTAATGATGTCTGAAACATCTTCCTTTTTACCAACTTGGTTATATGTGGTATATGTACTCATTTAATTGTTCCTCACAATTTTAGGATTAAGTTTGAAAAGATTTAATCTTCCCAGCGGCTCATGAGTGCGTCTGCAATATCATCAAGGTCTTTAGCACCACTCAGCATATCCATTTGCTTCTGTTGATTAGCTTTCTGGATAGTCTTTTTAGAGGGTGGTGCTTTCTTGGAACTAAGAACCTTCTTGCCACTTTTCGACTTTTTCAGTTTGGCCTTGGCTTTCTTGCTGTTGGCGGACTGTTTTGATTGGTCGTAAAGTCTGGCTTTGTTAATCAGCATGATGACCTGTGGGTCTGTGTACTGATCGACTTGATCCTTGGGTAATCCCGATTTGACAGCATAGTCACGAATATCTGAATAGAGTTCGTTGCCCCAGTCAGGCAGTTGTTCTTGGAGAACCTTGACGCAATCTGCGGCGGCCTCTCTAGTTGCTTGCTGGTGCTGTTGCTGTGCTTGGGATACAAGCTGACCACTTTCTTCCTGTAGGAATTTTAAGTCGTCTTCTGCTTGCTTCGCGTCTTGGCGTAGTTGAGAGAATGTTTCTGCATCCATCTCGCGTGACGCTACTAACATATCAATGTCAGCGTAAGGTTTGTACCTTGCTTCTGCGCGTTCCAATAACTTCTGATATGACATCTGCGTTTGAGCCAGTTGTTCTTCTGACTGCTTTCGCTGGGTAGCCAAATCTTGAGACTTTTTTGTTAGAGATGCTTCTTGACCATAAAGCCGCTTTAAGTCCTTTACAGATACCTGTTTAGACTCACCATTGACTGCAATGTCTACAATCTGATCGTCAGAAGCCGCTAGAGGTTCGTCGTCCTCTTCATCGTCTTCGTCTATATCATCATCGACATCTTCATCTTCGGTGCCATCTTCGTCAGGGTCTTCAAGGTCTAACTCGTCTTGATCGTCCTCTTCATCGTCTATTTCATCATCTTCATCTACCTCTGTCTCGGCAAGGTCTTCAGATGTTGCATCTTCTACTTCGACTTCAGATAAGGTTTCCCCGTCATCCCATCGTCCTAAGATTGCGTCTGCCGCATCATCAACATCTAATGCTTGCGGCTGAGAGTTTACGTTTTGCTCGTTGTTCATGGAGCAGTCTCCTCTTGGCTGTTGTCGCCGTTCTGCTGTTCTACAATGCTGTCACGCACTTGAACTCGCTGTTTTAAAGTATCAACCACGTCTACTAATGCTCGATAGTGGTTATAGGCATACTCCCGTTTATCCTTGTCTGCTGGTTCAGTGTTTACAAACGTCTGAAATGATCTTTCGACAAGTTCATTGATAACTGAATTGAAGGCGGAACCGCTTAGTACGGCTCCAGCTTCATCTCCAGCCATCACAAGTTGCTCTTCTTGTGTAGCCATGTGCTTTCCTTATTGTGTTGTGCTTATCCGTTTGGACTTGCGATTGCTCTGACATCATCAGCATTTCTTGCGATCTCTAGTTCCTCTAAGTTCACGAACTCTTTGTGTTCAAACTCAGTCTCGTTGAGGTCTTGCTTGTCAGATTGTAGGGCAAATGCTTGTTGAGCCTTCATAGTGTCTAGCTCATGTTTCATTTGCCGCATTTGTGCATCCATCTGTACCTTCATTTCAGCGACAGCTGTTTGTCGTTCTTGAAGTTGCATTTGTTGCTGTGCCATCTGCATTTGCATCTCTGCATTTGGATCAGGTGGCGGTGGAGGTATCATCGCTGGGTCTGTTAGGAAGTCAGCAACATTCTTAATACCTGATTTCTCTAATACTGAAGCCAGCATCTTGAACTTGTTCTGCGGAGAGTACATTTGTCCAAGAGTAGGATCAGCGGAGAATAACTGATGGAACGACAGGTGTTTTTGAACCAGCTGCTCCTGATCGCCGTAGCCCAAGTGGAACTCAACTTGTACGTCACGTTTATCAGCCCATTGCGATGGGTCGATAGGGACATAACGCCCAGCTAACTCAACAATCTTCTCTTCAGACTCGTTCTCTACTACTAATGAATAGACCATTGAGAATAGAGGCTTTAGGAAGTTGTTCGCAAAGTTACGCGCTATGATCTTCTGTCGCTGTTGGCTCATTGTAGCTAACTGCTCGACCATTGCCGCTGAGTTTTGTTTGCTTATAGCGTCTTTATTAAGACCTTGGGATAGGCGTGAGACACCAGAGGTATCTTCTTTATCCTCGTCTAACATCTGAATAGTCTGGAATACAAACGGGTTCAAAGATGCTTGAGGCATAGGGGCAATTGCATCAGGGCGTGATACGTTCACGATACCACCGACACGATTGTCTATTAGTTCTCTTGGGTTCGTAAGACCACCTTTAACCACTGTATAACGTGGGTTGTTAGTAACCATAGCGTGATCAAGAATAGAACGTGTTAATACTGTACGTGCATTTTGTATCCCTAATAGTTTCTCAGCAAAGTTGTTGCCGTGAAAAGCATGTGGAATAGGTAGTGGCACGAATGCTACGAATGGACGTCTGTTTACTATCTCTTTCTCAAGTAAGATGTTTGATGCTTTGACTATTTTGTAGAGTTCAGCAACACCAGTTCCTTCAACATCTAGCTCAATGAAAGCCTCGACCACAGTTACTTGTCTAGTTTGACGCTGGTATCCTTTTGCATTGAAGCCTCGGTCTGCACCTATGTCATCAAAGCGAGAAAGTATCTCAGGGTCGTTGTCAAAGTCTGTGTCTTCATTGTCAGAGATTTTAGCAACTAAGTCTTCGTCGTAGCCCATCTCGATAAGTTCAGAGATAGACTTCTTAGTTCTATGTGCACAGAAGCTAACGTCATCTAAAGACTTTGCCTGTGGTTCAATTAAGAACTCTTCTGGTGCAATAGCCTCAACCTTAACTTGTGAAGTATCACGGGTTACACGTAGCTCACCAGAGAACATACCAGCTTCTTCAGTAAGTTCTTCGATCTCTACATTATCCTCTGCTAGAAGTGCATCAAGTTCTTCTTCAGTAAGTCCTTCGACATACTCAAGTGTACTTTCATTTTGCATACACCAGTAAACTTTAGCTACGCCAGCACGGGCTATAAGACCATCGTGAATAACAGTCTGCATAGTTTCAAACAGGTTGTTTTGACGATGTAGAACGTAGTCGGTGTACTCTGTGCAGACTTCAGCTGTAGGAACATCATCAGCGTTCTGTGGTGAGAACCTGAGTGTTTTGTTTCCTGTGCTGAATGTCTCCAGCAAAGCCGCCTTCATACTTTCTACAGCATCATAAACGTCCTGACTTACATACTTACTATTACCATCATGCGCTGGGCGTGGCAGTTTAGCACTGTAGTAGTCCATCACCTGTCGGCGTTCTTTTGACAACTCAGAATCATAGTATCCAATGGAACGTCTTAGGTTAGTATCTACTATGGACACAACCTGATCGTCGTCGAGTTTTTTATAATCTTTATTTGATTTCATGTCTAAACCATCTCAATATAGTAATCGTCAACTGCATCTATGGGCTCCCAAGCACCTTCATGAATATGATTGGCTAGGGCTAAACTCATAACGCAGTCATCAAAGCATCCAGCTTCCGCCTCCATGCCGCCACTTTGTGTGACGATGTATGTTAGCATTTCCCGAATAGTGACTTTATCGTTTAGTTCGATCTTACCCTCTCGAACTGAGGCTCTGAGTTCATCAATGATCAGAGGTTTTGTCTTGGATGTAGTAGTAAAGCCTAACTTGATTGTCTCTTTGTCAGTTAGTTTATCTACTTGTACTTCTGTGTAGAAGTTGGGGTAGGCCATGTCTTTCCCAAGACGGGTACATGTTAGAATACCATGGCTGTTGTTCTCTACAATTATGTAGGCAAAGTTGAAGAACTCACCTAGCTTATAGAGGACAGTAGCAAAGTAATCAGGATGAACTTGGGCACGATAGGTTGCCACCTGTCGTTTCTTGCTGTCGAGAACTTGGGCAACCGACCAGTCACCACCTCTGACACCCATAGCAACGTCTGCTCCTATGGTGTACTTCTCGCCATCATCTAGTTTGCGGTAGGTTGTCAATTCCCCACGCATGTTCTCAAGCCAGTCTTCACCTTCTAGTGCCAGACGTGCTTCGATGTCTCTTGATGTCTTCAAGTCATCTTGTAATGACTCTGGATTAAACACAGGACGCCCAGTGGTTAAGAAGGCCTCTTCGGGCTCCGCTGGATATTCCTGTTTGAACAAGTCGATGCCGTTCTGGGCAATCTTTCGCCGACGAAACATCAGCTGTTCGTTGTCTAGGTCGTATTTCTTAGATAAGTCCTCTTCCTCTGGAGTTATCTTAAAGTTCTCAGGTACAGGCTCACGATACTCTGGGTCTACATACCAAGGGATAAACACAGGGACGTAGCCGTTAGAGCCATCTACTGCACCTTTCCATAAGTCATAGAATATACCAGAGACACCATTAGCTGTGCTCTCAACGAATACAGCTGTGCCTTTCTTGTTAGGTACGGCTTGCGTCATACCATTCCAGTTTTCTAGGGCAGTTGATTTCTGCCAGAACGCAAGTTCTGATGCGTGAACATGTGTAAGTGTCTCACCACGTCCAATGCTTTCACCACCAGCTGTAGCAACCACGTAAGAACTATCAAGAACATCAAAGGTCAACTCGCGTCGAGATGAATACTTTGTGTGTGGCTTGAGTAGCTCTGGGCAGTTCTCATGGTAGCGTTTAGTCATGTCAAACAGTGCTCTTGTACTGTCAGAGTGGTGTGTGACCACCATTGCTTTACATGCTTTTCTCTGGGAAACATTAAAGTATAAATAGCCGCCTACATACGTCGATAGACCCTGCTGTCTAGCCTTCAAGATTATGATGCGAACTTTGCCTTCAGTAGCCATTTGTTTATCTACAGCTTCTTGTAGAATAGTCTGTGCTGGCTTGAGTTTGAGGGGCTTGATGTCTCCATCTTTGGTTCTGATCTTGAGTGCTGACTTAGAATAAAAGTCAAATTCGTCATATAGTTTGCGGCGTATTTCTTTAAGTTTCGTTTCCATCGTCGGTTTGCTCTTCCTCTGTGTCACTTACTAAAAGCGACTCCAAGAAGGCTTCTGCTTTACCAACAGTGACTTCGCTCTTTGAAACTGGTTTTGTCTTAGTAAAGTCTAAGACCATTCTTGCGGCAGTTAGTTTGTCTCGGTTCTGCGCTGGTTCGCGCATGATCTCGACAGCTGTTTTAAGAGCCTCTACCGCATATTCATCATCAATATTGTTGTCTTTAGCCATGATAGCCACAATCCTTTCAGCGTCTTTCTGTGCTTGTTTTCGGATGGGGGTGATGGCCTCTAACGTGTAGCCATCTGGAGTGCCTACTGGCCTTCCTCCGTTCTTACGTTTTTTGGTTGACCACTGCTTGCGTAGTGCTCTTCCTTCCTCGGTTTGCATCAGTTTTGAGAAGTAATTATCTTTGCCCTTTCGAGCCTTCTTTGGGTGCGTTAGTTCTTTCTTTGGTGACTTCTTTCTTGGTTCCTTGGGTGCTCCCATTGGTTTCTCCTAATGTCCTTAGAATAATAAAGCCCCATTGCTGGGGCTGTATGTTGTTATGCTGATAGGATGCCATCTTGCGGACTGAGTATGCCTTCATTCGGCTCTTCGTCCTCTCCAGAGTTCATCGCAACCATTGCTGTGACTATGGCAAATAATGTTACAAGAGGATGTCCGTAGAACTTAATCTTACCATTGTTTGCCTTATCAAACTCTTTTTGTATTAACTTTGTGTTGACAGGCATTAGCTCTTTGGCAAGTTTTGGGTTCATTAAGTACAACCACATAGGATCAACAGATAACTCAGCTGTGATATTAGTGTAGGCGCGTGTGTCCTTTAGTCTGGCTTTTATCTGTTTAGCTAAACCAGTATTACCAATTTTTTCTACTGTAGCTAAATCTTTTAAAATCTGTCTAATCTGTCTAGGTTCAATTGTACTATCAGGATCGCTTTGTGTATATGCTTTCCCTGCTTCTTGGAATGCATGTATTTCCTTGATTGCTGGGTGGTTCTTACCTTTACCCTCAAGGATTGGCTTCATAATAGAACTATTGTAGCTATTAGCACCGACAGTATCCATTTTACCACTGAACGGATTTTTAACCCTATCTTTACCAAATTCACCCTTGCCATCCATGTTTCCTTGGGTAAGTGAGTGACCCACTTCATGTAATAATGACATTAAGGATTCAATTGGGGGAACTTTTTTACCTTGAAAACTCCCACCTGATTTTATAGCAAATACACTACTACCAAAGCCTTTCATTTTAGGATTCCATGAATGTACTGCGGCAGTGCCAGAATCGGTGTTAGTAGCCTTTTGTAGAGCAGTACCACTATTCATCATTTGTGCTGTGATGCCTAAAAGATTAGCTACCTCTAAAGCAGTATCAACGTCCTGTATTCCGTTTTCGTACTTTGTACCCTTTTTACCGATTTGTATTATTGCTTCGGCATCAGGTATTATACCCTTAACGGCTTTTACTGTGACCTTTTTTACTTTTGGTGTTTCTTGGGTGGTTGTTGCGAGTACACCAGATGAGGCCAGTTGAGTGGGTTTAGCTTCTCCAGTTCCTTGTACGGCTGTTTGTCCACTAGCAGTTCCTTGTCCACTTGGTTGAGGAGTTTCTTGAGGTGTGGCGGTAGTTTTGGTTGGGGCATTCTTCTTACCTTTTACCTTTATCTCTGCTTGCTGTTGTAAAACCCTTTGATGATACGGCATTAAATACTTTTCTACAAGTTTTGGGTCAGATATGTTTCCTTTTGCTCGATCAATAATAGCCTGTGATGCTGTAACTGGGTCTTTTCCAAGGCTCAGTAGGTACTGGTCTAAAGACGTATTTAATAAAGCCCTATCTTTAAACTTAACCACATTATCCTTGTTTAAGTTATCTATTAGCTTCTGAACAAACTTTCTGTTGTCATCAATACCCTGTTGTACCGCTGGACTATTTTGCAATGGTGCAGGGGGTGTAGGTGTTACTGGTGACGTAGGGGCAGCTGGATCAATTTTTGGAAACTTAAAGCCACCTTTAATTACACCGACAGTATAAGATAGTGTTTGGTCATTGTCTGGCATCTTACCAGTCTTTAAGTGTGACTTGTAAGCATTGAGAGCCTTACGGACACTAGCATCTGATTCTTTTGCAAGTCGCCTGTTTAAGACCCGTAAGATTTCAGCATCTATTTGTTTTGGTGTCATATCACCAAGGTTGCCAATTTCACGTAGTCCTGTGTGTGCAATGCCTCTAGGTGACTCTGGATTAGGGTGTTGGCCTTCCTCATACATTTTGACAAACAATGCTTGCTTTTCTGCATCTGCTTTAGCTTTTGCCGCTTTCTTCATTGCCTTGTTAATAGCATCTTTGGCCTTTTTATTGGCCTGTGCTTGCTGGGCTTTATTTAAGGGTAGGTTTGTGCCTGTAGGTGTATTAAGTCCGCTTTTCTTGATGTTCTTTTTGACAAAGCGGTTCACTTTAGACCTACGGCCTGTGACTGCATCTATTGCACGTCCACCAGCAACTAAAGGTATTTGTGTTGCTAAAGATGCACCACCTGTACCAGCAATGGCACCAAAGTTTAACATACCAGCAACATCTCGCGCTGGGTTGTATCCTTTGCCAACATTATTGATCGGGTTGAACACATCAGTAAACTTAGAGAAGCCACCTTTGAGGCCAGATGCATAAAGTTCTGTAAGTACATTTGACTTATAGAGGCCATTTACCATCTTTTGACCAACTTCTGTTGATCCAGCGATGTCTTTCACAAACTGTATGTCAGCTGGTGTTACACTGCCGCCAACTTTTAGGTTTGATGTGTTAATGATACGCTTAAACTTATCAATAGTCTCAGGGTCTAAGTCTTTTACAATCTGTTTGTTAATTTGGCTTGCCGCCGCATTTACTTCTGTCTGTATAGCCTTCCTAACACTTGTAAGTGTCTGGTTAGCACCCTTCTGTGAAGAGGGGTCGATGTCTTTAAGGTTATATCCGCTGTCTTCTGATATTTCTTTGATCATACGAGAGACATCACCAGCCGCCTGATCAACTTCTGGTGCAAGTTCTTGCCTTGGTTTGAAGACAACTTCACCAGTCTTAGTAACAGTTGATATTGCTGTGTTAGCGGCTCCACTTAGTGTAGAGCCAATAAGCCCAGCGTCACCCATGCGGTTTACGACTTCATCAGTAACATACTCACCACCTTTGATGGCAGTGTTACCCATGATTGTGGCTTCTTGACCAGCTTCCTGTATGCCTTCTTTCAGTATCTTCACAGTATAGCCACCACCTTTGATGGGTAGTAGCTCTATGAGGCCAGAGGTTACAGCCGCACTCAAGTCTTGCATGGTTGCAGTTGTGTCTATGCCTTTTTCTTCGTTCTCATCGCGTGTTTCGCCTAGTGCACTTAAAGTACCATAGACTGTACCACCGATAGCAACAGTTGTACCGACAATCGGTGCAGAAGTTACAGCTAGACCAGCACCGATAGATGCCGCTGTACCAGCTAGTACCTGTGGGGCGGCTTCCGCTGATCCGTAGAGTAAAGATTTACCAGCATTTGCAAGATCGCCTTCGCGTAGGTTCTTAATAATGCCATCAGCACCTTCTGGACGCTGATAGTTCGCTTCCGCAATCTCACGTTCATTGCGTTCAGCCATTTCTTGACCATAGTTCTCAATACCTTCTGATCCTGTCAGTTCACCAATACCTTGGATACCCTGACCTATAAGTTTTCCTGCATTATCGTAGCCAAATTTAGCCGCGCCACTAACTGAAGTGTCAACTTCAGCTGTCTTTGTGGCTTTAGCTTCTAATGCCTGACCAGCCGCAATCAATTCGTTTGCTGAAGCAATGTCGCCACCAGCAATAGCTTTTCTTGCCGCTACTTTGTAATCTTCTACAGTATAATCAGCCATTAGTTACCTCTATTAGCTATCAAGCCAACTCTGGCTTTCTTTTGATATTGTTGTGTTTCTTGAAGTAGGTGCTCTATATCTATAAGACTGCTCAGACTCGTTGATGACTACATTGCCATTTAATCTGTTTTGTACGTTTCTCAGAGCAACCATTCTTTCGTTGATCCAGTCCACCCAAATCTTCTCATCTTGGAAGTTCTTCGGTGCTGGCTGTAAGAATAAGTCCATCTCTTTGTTAGAAATGGCACCCTTTGTTTCTGCAACTCTAAGTAAGGCATCATCAACTTTAAGTCTGCTTAATAACAGTCGTCTAGCCGCATCTGGACTACCAGTATAGTTGTCAATAAATGACTTAAAGATACCACCTACACCTGTTAGGTTTCCACCTTCAGCTTTACTTTGTGCTATCGCATCTAAACCAGACTGAAACGAGTTCAGCTGTGAACTTACGTTATTAAAAGTTTCTTTATCTTTGTCAGATGATTTACCACTACCTTTAGCCTTCAACGCCGCTATACGTTCTTCAGCAAGCCTTGTTGCCTCTTTGTTTTTAAATGCGTCAGTCTCTGACTTGCGGTTAGCATCTTGGATGTTACCAAACTCGTCTGTTGCGGCTCTTGCTGAACCAGCAAACCCTTGGTCTGAACCACCGATTATAGCACCACCGATACGCATAAGTGCTTCGTTTCTGTTGATCTTAGCAAATGGCATCATAGAGCCACGGGCATTAGAAGACACAGCACTACTTTTGCGGTCACTAGAAGATGTAGTATCAGTATTTAAGATACCATTACCTTTAGGTTTAGGCTCGCCCTTGGCATTCAATACGCCATCTGATTCCATCTCAGAGTCAGCCATAAGAGTGCCATCTGGCATAATGTGGTATCCATCTTGCGTAGAAGGTATTGCCATGTATGGGTCTTTACGTGCGCCTGTTGGCATCTCCCCCTGTGTAGGGAGTAAAGCCGTGTCTGTTGCACTAAGTTCATCAAGGGCTGGAGCAGGCATACCATAGTTACCTCTACCACTGCCTACAAGATCACGCTGTCCTCCTGAGAAATATTCTCTAGCTTTATTAAGTTCCACAGGGTCGGCATTTGGGTTCTGTAGAGTGCCTATAGCATCTTCTTCTCCATACTTACTTTCAATCTCTGATAGTACAGGTTCTTTAAAATTAGGTGATAGAGTTTTTTGAGCGTTAAGCCTAGACTCTTCACTTGCTTCTGGATCTTGTAAGATACCAAATGCTTCGTCCTCAGTCATAAGGGCTGGAGAACTTTCGTTAAGGATGCCTTGATTACTGTTAGATGTCATAGGCATGTCTAAAGCATCTGCTCTCATGTTTGGTCTATATCCAACACCCATTGAGTCAGGTCGTTGATCTTGAGGTGTCATGTTGTCAGCATACTGCATCTCAACGCTTTTTTGTGTACTGTCACCAAAGTGTTTAGCCATGTCTGGGGATGCAAGCATTTCAGAAACACTACTGCCATCTGATTTTACGTCACCAGTTTTTGGGTTATATAAGACACCTACTTTTTGTTTTATAATATCATTATAGTAAGTAATAGGCTGGTATCCATTAAGTATCATTAGAAACCTCCTTTATCTCATGTGTGGGTTAGCTGTACGGCCTCTAAAGAAAGACCCTGTACCTTGCTGTGCTTGTGGGAAATACTCTTGCTGAAAACCAAAGCCAGCCATACCACCACCAAGTGCGGCGGCATACGGATTATTAATGTTGGCTTGGAACTTATTTGAAGTCTCTGGAGCCTTACCTAAGATACCAGACTGGTAGCCTTTACGCTGGTCTAGTTCAAAGTCACGCTGGTCTTCGAAGCGTTGTCTCTGGTCATTAAGGTTTGCTTGGTTGTAGCCTTGTAAGGAGTTACCAGCATTCATGCCGAAGTTAGCACCTTGTCCTAGAGTATTCATGCCAACACCATAAGCACTTTGGATGCTTTGGTTTGCTTGTCCAGCACCTTGCAATGCAGAACCTTGGTCACTGAACTGCTGTGCCTGTTGGTTTAGACTTCTGTCTATTAGACTATTCTGGATGTTTGTAGCTACATCAGCACGTCTGTCATCATATGCTCGGTTAGCTACTGCTTCTGCTACACCAGCGCGACTAGAGTTCATGTTGCCAGAACCCATTGCCGCCATGTCTATGCCAGTCAAAGTGTTTTCTTGTAGGTTACGGCGGTCATCACGCATTGCGGCGTCTACTAGGCCACCAGAGTTTGCTGATGCGTATTGCATAGCGTTGCCAAGGCGGTCTTGCTGTGCCGCTTCTGACATACCTTGATACTGTCCGTACAATGAGTTGGCGTTGTTACCAAAGCCAGCTGTATTGCCCATCATGGCATTACCACTGTTCATCATGTTAGTGCCAAAGTTACCCATAGTGTTTGCAGTGCCAGTTTGGAACTGGTTAGGTGCGGCTAGGGTTTGGCCTTGGTAGGCTCCAGTGCTCAAGACACCACCTAACGCATCTTCAGAACCAGATAAGTTATTATCCACGTATGGTTTATATTGGTTAAACGAGGCCATGTTAGCCGCGTTTGCTCTATCTTGTGCTTTCGATTGCATCTTTGAGCCAAGTAAGCTGGCTCCAGCACCTATAATTGCGCCCCACATATAATATTCCTTTTGTTTATACAGCAACCCAAGCTGTGCCATTGTAGACAACAAGTTTAGATACGCCTGAT
>Ga0206125_10002408_pt1 | contig 19847 bp, 22 predicted proteins | sample Helgoland_Spring_4_FD_148598 | JGI IMG/M metagenome (GOLD analysis project Ga0206125, IMG submission 148598) | Pelagic subsurface seawater microbial communities from Kabeltonne, Helgoland, North Sea - Helgoland_Spring_Bloom_20160331_1 | ecosystem: Environmental > Aquatic > Marine > Epipelagic ... | reverse complement strand
CAGCGACTTCGGAGCTCCGCTCCTTCTTCGCTGCTGCCTGACCAACAATACCAATGGAAATCACTACTTTTAAGTGTTACTAATTAAGGTGAGCCTTCAGAACGTATCAATCAAGTATGGGCGATGGACATCAGCTACATCCCAATGAAAACAGGGTACATGTATCTACTGGCCATCATAGACCTTAAGAGCAGATACATTGTAGGTTGGAGCTTGTCCAACACCATGGAAACCTCTTGGGTGAACGCTACCTTAGAAGTGGCCTTTAATGCCTATGGAACCCCTGAAATCATCAATACGGATCAAGGAGGTCAGTTTACCTCTAGTGAGTATATAGACTTCATTAAATCTAAAGGAACCATCCAAATATCTATGGATGGAAAAGGTAGGGCCATTGATAAAACGTGGCTGAACTAATGCCCAATTCTCGGCATATATCCTTAGCGCTTCGACCGCCATCATGCTCACGTAATGACTTGACAATCTGGCTTTCTGTAAATCTGCTGGTCTTCATAATCCCGAAATCTAATTATTCTACTTTTCATCGTAGCTCTTTTTCGGGGGGAATACAGAAGCAAAAAGCTGTTTAACAAACGGGACCAGCTCAGTAAGGGTTCCAAAAAAAATCTACTTCTAGAAAAATTTAGTCTTACTGAAGGCTTCACATGATCTACGGCTTTGATATTGCTGACGATGATCATTCGCTCCTCCTCATTCTGAAACTCTTTGCTCCCTTTCAATGCACGCTGATGATCATTATTGACAATAATAAACAGCTCATCCGCCAGTGCTTTAACGTTGTTAAAGTATTCAAGGTGTCCTTTGTGAATTGAGTTAAAATACCCTGAGACAATCACTCCTTTTTTCTTCATGATTTAAAAGGCTTGGAACTCTAATCTCGGTTATAAAATTTAGGACTCAAAACACTTCTCGTAGTATTTATTGGAGATCGTCGATTTCAACATCAAGCCAATCCATGACCTCTTCAACCCAATCCTCTTAGATACGGTCACTTCATGGTCATATTCAGTGAACGCAACGGCGTTATACCAGACCCAAAACCCAATATTGGCCATTTTATAAAATTCCGCTTTTGGGCATCATCTAAATATGCCGCATCGGCATCAATCTCAATTATTGACTCGCTTTTTCTTTCATAGAAATAATCAAACCTATTCTTCTCTTCATAACAAAACACCTACCCATTACTATTCCCTGGCTGCTTAAAAACAATCATTAACTTTAACTAACACAAAAGCAATTTTACAAACGGGGCCACCCATAGTTTAAATGTTTTATATACTTATAAATTTACTATTAACAAAGAGTACATCGTTTTCAAGTATCTGATATTTACCTTTTACATTTGATGCCAAAGGGCAATAAAAATAAAAACCATTATTATAAAGAAGTTCGTAAATTTTATAAAACGGCGTGGCTTCTTTGTAGAAATCAAGATACTGTATTTCAAAATATAAAAGTTTCACATTATTTTTTAAAGTTTCTATACCGCCTTTGATGACATTGTATTCAAAACCCTGTGTATCAATTTTAACAATATCAATTATATCTAAATTCAGTTGGGAATTATGCCAACTATCTAACCTAATACAGGGAACCATAATTTTATTGCTATTTGCCAATGTCGCTGCAAGTGAATGGTTCAATTTTTCATATAATGCTACGTTGGGTTCCAAAAAAGAATTCGTAGGAGAGAACTCAGATTGATAAAACTCTAATTGACCATTACTGTCCGAAAGAGCTAATTGTTCAATATGGATGTGTTTTGAGTGTCCATATTTTTGTTTTAAAATAGTAACTAATGAGGGAGTTGGTTCAAATGAATAAATGGTAGCTTTCCTAAAAATCTTAGTGATATATTCAATAGTTTGCCCCTGATTAGCACCAACGTCTAAAAAAGTGATTTCACTTTCACTACTATAAAAGGTCAGTAAAATATCTTCTATACGGGGTTTAAGTATTTGTATTTTCTTGTTAATGAGTGGAATTTTCCTTAATATCTTAGTTAAATTCATATTTGTTTATTTGTTAATTATAACCAGTTCTCTGTGTGACGCATCATTCATAAAAATATCAAAATGTTAGCGTCAGCGGAAGTTGGACTCAAGTTAGTATTTTTAATGGAGACTTAAATAGTCTCTGAAAACTTTAGTCAAAATGAAAAGAGGACCCGGAAGGCCTGGGCTTGGCTTTCATCTAAAACAAAAAATCCACCCCAAGGACGCTCAAAATCATAGCGATCTATACGTAGTCCTTGATTGGCCAATTTCTTTCCGGTAAACTCAAAAATGTTCATTGAAAAGTGGTTGGTTTCAGCGAATATATCATTATACGTCTATTTCCGAACTTTCATTCCATCCAATTGCGTATTTTTTGGCGCTCAAACATACTACGGCGGAAGCTAGAGCAATGACTAAGGACATTCAATACAAGATGGACATCAACACCCATCACAGATTGGAAGAAGACAAATCCATCAAGATGAACGATATCGCGAGAGTAAAGATAAGATCAACAAAACCCCTGTTCGCAGACGACTAAACGGTCAACAGAGTCACAGGCTCCATCATCCTAGTTGACGAAGCAACGAATGAGACTGTGGCTGCAGGGTTGATTAGATAACCAGGGCACTATTACACAAACCAATGCCAATAACTAATGAAAAGAATACTAGTAACCGGTGGTTTAGGCTTTAAAGGGTCACATACTTGTGTTGCTCTGATAGAAGCTGAATACCATCCAGTGGTAATTGATAGTCTTCGGAATACTAGACTATCTGTTAAGAAGGCTATTGAAGCAATTACGGGAAAACCACTTGAGTTCTATCAATTGGACGCTAAAGACCATAAATCAGTTTCCGCATCGATTGGCGATATTGATGGTGTAATTCACTTCGCTGCGCTAAAAAGTGTTGTGGAATCCATTGAGAAGCCAATGGAGTATTACACCGAAAACCTAGAATCCTTACTCAGTATTATCAATGTAGCCAATGAGAAGAAAGCTAAAAACTTCATTTTCTCTTCAAGCGCTACAGTATACGGAAACACGAAAGAAAGTTGTGTCACAGAAAAAAGACCTGACCAAAGAAACACCTCTTGGTAAATCACTAAATCCATATGGACATTCAAAGATTCTAGGAGAGAAAATCCTTCAATCTGGCAAGCAGCAGTTCAAAACTATATTATTGCGTTACTGTAATCCTGTAAGAGCGCATGAGAGCGCTAAGCTTGGAGAACTTCCAAACGGCATTCCTAAAACGTTGTTCCTTACATAACTCAAACAGGTGCAGGAAAAAGAGATAAACTAACGGTATATAGGAATGATTACAATACCAAAGACGATACATGTATAAGAGACTTTGAAGGCTTACCCTAATTAGTAACACTTAAAAGTAGTGATTTCCATTGGCATTGTTGGTCAGGCAGCAGCGAAGGTTATGGGCGGTTGGTACCCTAAAGACTTATGCGGTCTTTCATTGTTATAGATCCATGCCCAGGCTTGTGATAAAGCATTCGCTTCTTTAATGCGTGTAAAAGAGGATGCATCTAAGACTTCCTGGCGGTAACTCTTGTTGAAGCAATCTACATATCCGTTTTGATATAGGCTTCCTGGTTGGATGAACTTCGGTTCTATACCTCTTTCTTCTGCCCATTCTCTCATAGCATGAGAGATGTATTCTGGACCATTGTCCACGCGTATTCTGTTCGGCATACCGCGCCATGCGATGAGCTTGTCCAACTCTCGTATCACTCGCTTGCTATTGATACTCGTGTCGAGCGTCAAGTTCAAGCACTCTCTATTATAGTCATCGATCACGTTAAAGCTCCGGAACTTCACTCTGTTGCTTAGCACATCATGCATGAAGTCCATACTCCAGGTCTCGTTCGCATAGATCGGCTGTAATAGCAGCTCTAAGGTACGCGCAGGCTTCGCTTCTTGGTCTTTCTGCGCAAGTTCAACCCCATCTCAGTAAAGATGCGGTACACACGTTTATGGTTCCACAAGTGCCCCAGGTTCCTCAAGCGGTGGTGCATCATCCAAAATCCCCAACGTGTATGTTGCTCGGCCAAGGATGACAACGCATCACGAACCAGATGATCCTCATTGGGCTTGGGCTTGTAGTAGTAGACCGAAAAATGCAGACTAAACAGTATACAGGCCTGCCGTAGACTTATGCCATGAGCCTCACGGCTATAATCCACCAGCTCCCACTTCTCGGCAGGCCCTATAGCTTTTTTTCAATCACATCCTTTAAAACCGTGTTTTGAAGGGTTAGCTCTGCCACTATCTTCTTGTACTGTGACAACTCGCTCTCCATCTCTTTGAGCTTCTTCAGCTGGCTTACCTCCATGCCCGAGTACTTGCTCTTCCATTGGTACATAGTGCCTTGACTGACACCTGCCTCATGGCATAGATCTGCCGTCTTCTCGCCCTGTTTCATCCGGCGTAAAAAGCCAATGATCTGGCTCTCGGTAAACTTGCTCTTTTTCATTTTACTTCCTTCTTTTCTAAGTTGACGATTTTCATTTTTTACCGTTACTGTTTAAAGGGAAGCCTTCAACTTCATTCACGTTGTTGATCTTGCAGAAGCCCATGTAGAGGCTCTGAATTACTCAAAAAAAAAATGAACGAGGCTGTGGATATATTCAACGTCGGAACAGGAAAGGGGAATACAGTGCTTGAGCTGATTGAAACTTTTGAAAAGGTCAATAACTTAAAACTCAATTATTTCATAGGAGATAGAAGACCCGGAGATATTGAAGCTACATATACAGACACTTCAAAAATTGAATCAAAACTGGGCTGGAAAGCAAAAAAAGAACTCTCAACATCAATGAAAGACAGTTGGGAGTGGGAAAAACTTCTATAGCTCTATCAGCTTCTCAACAATCCTTCCGGCCGTCTTCCCATCCCACAATTCCGGGATACCTCCTTTTTTCCATTCTCCGCGAAAAAGAGTTTTTATCGCTGGAGCAATATTCTTAGGATTCGTTCCAATGAGTTCGTTTGTTCCAACAGTAATTGTCTCTGGACGTTCGGTATTATCACGTAATGTTAAACAAGGAACTCCCATTACTGTAGTCTCCTCTGTGATACCCCCAGAGTCGGTGATTACTGCAAATGATTTTTCAACAAGGTAATTAAATTCTAAGTAGTTCATTGGATCAACCATGTGCAATCTCTCATGCTCTATGCCTAGCTCATTAAGTATCTTTTTAGTCCTTGGATGAACAGGGAAGACTAAAGGCATTTGTTTCGTGTTCTTGATTATTTCATCCATCAACTCTTTAAGTTTAGCTTCCTCATCGACATTTGCTGGCCGGTGAAGAGTCATCATGAAGTAGCCTTTTTCATTAAGTCCAAGTTCCTCCCAAATTGATGGTTGTATAAATCTTGATCTGTTAGCTAGAAGAGTATCAATCATACAGTTTCCAACGAAGAAGATATGATCATCAGCATATCCTGATGCCTTAAGGTTTGTATTAGCCGCTTTAGAGGTAGTGAAGAAATAATTCGTGATTACATCAGTAACTAAACGATTAATTTCTTCAGGCATCGACCAATCATTAGAACGAATACCTGCTTCTACGTGAGCAACCTTTATGCAACGCTTTTGAGCAGTAATTGCACAAGCCATAGTTGATGTGACATCCCCAACAACAAGAACTAAGTCCGTAGGGTTCTTCATTAGATGCTCCTCGAACCGAATCATAATGGCACCCGTCTGTTCCGCCTGTGTGCCCCCCCCTGCGCCCAAATTAGCATCTGGCTCAGGAATGTTCAATTGTTCAAAGAAGTCACCAGACATCTTCTTATCATAATGCTGTCCGGTATGAACTAAGGAATAGTCAATGTCTACGCCTTCTGCTTTTTTTCTTTTAATTTCATGAATTATAGGAGCAACCTTCATGAAGTTTGGACGGGCTCCGGCAATAATTGTAATATGGTTCATCCTTCAGTGTTTTCTACTGTAATCAGCAAAGTCTCTGTGCTCCTTTCTACGGAGCCTTTCCTCTGGTAAACTCTTAAACCATTCGTAGGTACGTTTTAACCCTTCCGCTCGCATCACCTTTGGTTCCCAGTCTAAAATAGATTTTGCCTTGCTGATATCTGGTTTGCGCTGCATAGGGTCGTTTACGGGAAGCGGCTTGTAGATGACTTTCTGATTGGTGCCCGTGAGTTTGATGATTTCTTCGGAAAAATCTGAGATGGTGATCTCGTGCGGGTTGCCAATGTTTACTGGCTCAGCATGGTCGCTCATGAGCAAGCGGTAGATCCCTTCGATAAGATCGTCTACGTAACAGAATGAGCGCGTTTGCGATCCGTCGCCAAAGACAGTAAGGTCTTCACCGCGTAATGCTTGACCGATAAAAGCGGGCAGTACTCGACCGTCGTTCAAACGCATTCTAGGACCATAAGTGTTGAAGATGCGTACAATGCGTGTTTCTAGCCCGTGGTAGGTGTGGTAGGCCATGGTCATGGCTTCCATAAAGCGCTTTGCTTCATCGTACACTCCGCGCGGTCCTACTGGATTTACATTGCCCCAGTATTCTTCAGTTTGTGGGTGAACCAAGGGGTCGCCGTACACCTCGGAAGTAGAGGCCACGAGTATGCGCGCATTTTTATTCAATGCCAATCCCAACAAATTATGCGTTCCTAGCGAACTCACCTTCAATGTTTGGATGGGGATTTTTAAGTAATCAATAGGAGAGGCAGGCGAGGCAAAGTGGAGGATGTAGTCCAATTCTCCCGGAACGTGCACGAAGTTGCTCACGTCGTTGTTGTAGAAGGTGAACTTTGGATTGCCCATTAGGTGTTCCAAATTCTCCATGCTTCCGGTGATCAGGTTGTCCATTCCCAGCACTTCCATACCTTCGGCTATGAATCGATCACAGAGATGTGATCCTAAAAAACCTGCTGCTCCTGTAATGAGTACTCTTGGCATCTCTTATGCTTTTTCAGCGATCTGCTCGCCGATTCCTATTCCGTAATAATCAAATCCTGCTTCCGCTACAATGGCGCTGCGGTAGAGGTTACGACCGTCGAAGACCACGCGCGTTTTCATCGCTGCACCTACCTTGTCCCAATTCGGAACGCGGAACTCTGTCCATTCGGTGATCAGCGCTAAGGCATCAGCGCCTTGGATGGCTTCCATATCGCTTTCACAGTAGGTGACCGTATCGCCTAAATCGTGCTTGGCTTCTTCCATAGCTACTGGGTCGTACGCACGAACATTCGCGCCCGCCTTGAGCAGTAGGTTGGCCAATACCACAGACGGTGCTTCGCGCATATCGTCCGTATTCGGTTTGAACGAAAGTCCCCAGAAAGCAACAGTTTTGCCTTGAAGGTCGCCGCCGAAATAGGCGTTAATTTTATTGAACAGCACACTCTTTTGATCGTCGTTTACTGCCTCAACAGCTTCGAGGATGCGCATGGTGTGTCCGTTTTCGCGGCCCGTGCGTGCCAGTGCTTTTACGTCTTTTGGGAAACATGAACCGCCGTAGCCTATACCAGGGTAGATGAATTTGTTGCCTATTCTAGGATCTGAACCAATGCCCTTGCGCACCCAGTTCACATCGGCACCCATCTTCTCACACAGGTTGGCAATGTCGTTCATGAAGGAAATCTTCGTCGCCAACATGGCGTTTGCGGCATATTTGGTCATCTCCGCAGATGGGATGTCCATAAAGATTACCGGGTGGCCGTTCAAGGTGAACGGACGGTAGAGCTTGTCCATGATTTTCTGTGCGTCGTCGCTATCCACACCCACCACAATGCGGTCTGGCTTCATGAAGTCGTCAATGGCAGCACCTTCTTTCAAGAACTCTGGGTTCGAAGCGACATCAAAGCCGAAGGAAAGGCCGCGGGCGTCTAGGGTGGATGCTACAGCACCGCGTACCTTTTCAGCCGTGCCCACAGGAACTGTAGACTTTGTGATGATGACCAAGTAGTCTTCCATGCATTGGCCGATGGATTTTGCTACGGCGAGCACGTATTGCAAATCTGCGGAGCCGTCTTCCCCTGGAGGGGTACCCACAGCAATAAATGCTGCTTCAGAGTCACGAATGGCATCGCCAAGATCCGTAGAGAAGTTTAGTCGACCCTTCTTGTAGTTGCACAAAACAATCTCCTCAAGACCAGGTTCATAGATAGGGAGAATGCCGTTCTTAAGGCCGTCAATCTTCTTCTGATCAATATCCACACAGGTTACCTCGATGCCCACGTCCGAAAGACATGCGCCCGTAACTAAACCTACATAGCCTGTACCAATTACTGTGATTTTCATTTACTGAACGGGTGTTTTGCAATTGGATACTTAGCTAATGGATGATATTCTCCTTTGAGTCCTACTGGTTCAGCATGACGGATATCATGGACTATTTGGATAGCCTCTCGAGTATCACTGATTCGATAACCTTCACCTTTTAAAATAGCGTCATATGAAACTGTGTGAAGTTCTGTAAAACCTTCACTAAACTCGATCTCTTCGCCATCTACCGTGATTGATCGATATGTTCTCTTACCCTCTTGTTTTTCCTTTTCGGGAATTACATCATAGTTAATACTCAAGAACCAGCGCACATTGGCTCTTTCAAGATGTATTATTCCTGAAGCTCTATCGTGTGTATGCAGATGAACAGTTTGACTTTTCAAGCCACCAAATACCCAAGTAAGCATATCATAAAAATGAACTCCAATGTTCGTGGCTATACCACCAGACTTTTCCAAATCACCTTTCCACGATGTGTAATACCACTTACCTCGTGAGGTCAAATAAGTTAAATCAATATCGTAGGTTTTATCTGAGGGGCCGTCCTCTACTTTCTTCTTCAATGCTTTTATGGCTTCATGATGTCGTAATTGAAGAATTGTATAAACATCATGTCCCGAGTCTTTTTCTGCCTCTTGCAAAGCATCTATATTCCAAGGATTTAGTACTATAGGCTTCTCACATATAATGTCTGCACCCGATCTTAATCCAAATCTGATATGGCTGTCATGTAAATAATTCGGTGAGCAAATAGAAACAAAATCAATTTTAGAATCATTTCTTTTTAAACGGTCAAGATGTCTATCGAATCTTTCGAACTCTGTAAAATAATCGGCATTTGGAAAATGAGAATCCATTATACCAACGCCATCATATGGATCGTATGCTGCTAATAGATTATTGCCCGTATCCTTGATTGCCTTCATATGGCGTGGAGCTATATATCCTGCAGCTCCTATTAAAGCGAAATTCTTCATTACTTACTTTTCTTTCCGTGGTAATTTACTTCCCCATCTTTTAGATCATACCAATCTAAACTCTCAGAACACTGAGCCAATCCATCTTGGCTAAAATTCAATCTTTGGCCAAATCTACTCATCCAACCAATCTGTCTTGCGGGGTTTCCAACAACTAAGGCATAAGGCTTTACATATTTTGTGATTACTGCTCCTGCCCCAATAAACGCATAAGGGCCAATGTCATTACCACAAACAATCGTAGAATTGGCTCCAATTGAAGCACCTTCACCAACATGAGTTTTTGAATACAGACCTCTTCTATTTACTGCGGATCGAGGATTGATTACATTAGTGAATACCATCGAAGGGCCTAGAAACACATCTGAATCACATGTTACACCAGAGTATATCGAGACATTGTTTTGAACCTTACAGTTGTTTCCTAAGACAACGTCAGGACTTACAACTACATTTTGTCCAATATTGCAGTTTGAGCCAATTGTCGCACTAGACATGATGTGCGAGAAATGCCAAATTTTAGTCCCTTCGCCGATTGATGTGTTTTCATCAATTACGGCTGTTTCGTGTGAGAAATAGTCTCGGTGTGCCATTGCCTATTTACGAAAAAATAATTTGATATGTTGAACTATAAATTCTTGCTCTTCCATTTTTAAGTGTGTGTGCATGGGTAGAGATAGGACTGAATTACATAGCGTATTTGATATTGGAAATTCCATATCCTCACTCATAAACGCTAAATATGCCTTTTGTTCATGCAAAGGAAGCGGATAGTAAATCATACTTGGAATACCTTGCTCTGCCAAATAGCTCTTCAATTGGTCTCTAGAGTACTGCTCACTGACTTTAATGGTGTACTGATGAAAGACATGAGATGAAAATGGGCTTCTAAAGGGAGTAGTAACATGTTTAACATCTTTCAACGCGTCATCATAAAAAGAAGCAGCCTTTTGCCTTGCCTCACAATAGGAATGCAAGTGATCAAGCTTGACATTAAGAATTGCGGCCTGTATGGTATCTAATCTACTATTCACACCTACAACATCATGATAATATTTGATACGCTGTCCGTGATTTGCAATCATCTTTAATTTGGCTGCAAGTCCATCATCATTAGTAAAAATCGCTCCACCGTCTCCGAAACAACCTAGGTTCTTGCTTGGAAAAAACGATGTTGTTCCTATATGTCCTATTGTTCCGGCTTTACGAATCGATCCATCAGAAAACTTTACTTCAGCACCAATCGCTTGGGCCGTATCCTCAACTATATATAGACTATGAGACTCAGCGAACTTCATGATTTCTTCCATATTAGCACATTGACCAAATAAGTGGACGGGAACAATAGCCTTAGTTCTGGCAGTAACAAGATTCAAAGCGGCCTCGACATTAATATTGAATGTTTGAGAATCGACATCTACAAGAATTGGACTTAAACCAAGCAACGCTATTACTTCTGCAGTTGCTACATATGTGAATGTAGGTATTATAACTTCATCACCCGGTTTCAATCCGAGCGCCATAAGAGCCAGTTGTAGTGCGTCCGTTCCGTTTGCGCACGAGATAACATGCTTGGCACCTACCCATTCCGCGAGATTCTTCTCAAACTCTCTGACGGGTTCTCCCTGAATGAAGCTAGATGCTTCTAAAACCGCTTGTATAGCTGCATCAACTTCAACTTTAATTGGTTGGAGTTGTCGACTTAAGTCGACCATTTTAAGTGTATTCATTAATTTGAACGTGCTCTTTTAAACAAAATATTGTACGCCGCCTTGAAAAAGTATCTAATATCAGTTGAAATTGGATTTTTAAGATACGACACAATGTATGCTTCTTCGGAAGCGAAGATATCCTCAAGAGTTTCTGGCATATCAGCATAAAACGGAGGGACGAGGCCAGGTTTGGTCTGAGCTCTCAATTCCTTTAAATGATTGGGATATAGTCCAAGATAGTGGCTACTTAATGGTCTCACACCAATTAGCTTCATTTGACCTTTGAAAAGATTAATGAACATAGGGACCTCGTCTAGCCAAAACTTGCGAAAGAACCTACCAGCGGTTGTTACTCTAGGGTCATTCTTAAACTTACCACCTTTTTGGAGGCCATATTTAGAAGAGATATATTCTTGGAGGTACTCAGAGAACGGGTACATAGTACGTAATTTGTACACATTAAACAAATCATTGTTTTTGCCATGGCGCCGAAGCTTAATTAACGGGCCATACGTAGCATCTGTATTAAATGCAGGAGTAGTACGCTTTCTGCCTATTATCCATAATTTTCCATTTATTACTTTCGAATCGAGCAATTCAAATCCACAAGAGTAGAGACGACCGTAGATCTCCATTTCAGAAATAACCCTATTCTTCCCTTGAGTCAAAAAGAAATACATTTTTTTAGTTAGTCGAAACTTTGGAAAGAAGCGTTTTAGAACAAAATCAAAAAAATAAACTACACGATTTAAAGGACTTGAGTATTTCTCTAAAATTCTAGCCTTTCTGTTCTGTGATGCTTCAATATGCCCGAAAAATAGCCCCCCATGAGAGAGAACTTCATTCGATACTTCTAGAAACTTATTAATGAATTTCACGTCGTTGAGCCTCTTAATATTAATTACATTATCGAGAGTTCCATTGCACAACCCATTAAAATTTTGAAGGGACTTTAGGTTCACATAAGAACTGGTGTCTAAAAGAATCGACGATGAACTGTCATCTAGTTGGGTGTGCTTCTCTATGAAATTTAAAACATGGGGTCCCTGTACCCTGTTGATTGTCGCCTTATAGTTTTGAGCAACGATAGCCTTAAGAGTCATTATTTTAAATTTATTGGTTGTCACAAAATTACCTATTTTCACTCACAATGAGGGTATAGCTTTACACTTTTATAGACTTACCTTAAGTTGAACTGAAAATTCAAATGCTATGGACACATTATTTAAGGATATTTTCAAGTAATGCGGGATATATATTATTCGACCAACAGGATAGATTATCGCACTTAAATTTTTTATGGCATCTTACTCTTGTAGCATGTGTGAATGCTTAGTATTAATTAGACATTCATATAATTCTTCATAATTCAAAACAATTTCTTTTATTTTTTCTTGGTTTTGTTTTTTTAAATTGCTTTTCAAATCCATGTCTTCCACTTCTAAAAAATTTGATATCCTTTTAATCGTTTTTTTTCTGTCATTGACTAAGTCTTCATAAAATATTTCAATAGTTCTGTGATTTTTAAACGCTTCATTTGTCTCCTTAATGTAATTATTAGTTGTTTCGAAGTCCGATAGAAGTTTTTCAGTGTCTATGTGAATCTGTTTTTCTTTTAACCCGGTTTCTTTTGCCTGAGTACTTGCCCAATTCTCTGTTTTCCCCGCAATTAAACGAGAAATATGTGATCTCAATAAATTTTTTCTTTGAAGATGAATTATTTTAATACTTTGATTATTCTTTAATGTATTCCATATTGATTTATCTTCGGAGTCGTTGGGGTGATAGTAGAATAACTTAAATCCCACTATTTTATTTGACTTTTTTGGGAATATTTCTTTATAAATCTGATCACAATTCTTGTGTCCTAATAAACTAAATTTTTCACCGTGAGCAATGATTTTTGGATTACTATTTAAAAGTGAAATCAATAGGTTTGAACCTGTCCTTGATCGAGTAATTACTACGAATTTTCCGTAATTTTTTATACCGAATATATTGCTATATATATTGTGATGAATTTTTTGTAGTTTTTTAACAGTTGTGTTTATCATATTATTTTATATTTTGGTGGACTTATCTTTTTCAGACAGGTATAAATTTAACAATACCCTCATTTTCTTCCTCTATACGTCTTCAAAGAAGTTGGACATTATTGTTTGGAGTAAATTACAAAATATTCCTGATTTACTTCTAAGGATCTAGATTCTTGGAAAATCTGCTTGCTTATTGGCAAGGGGCTTTGTGTGGATGATAAAAGTTGTAATCGTATCTCCACTGTTCAGCTATAATCCCCAGCTGTTCTAGATTCTCAAACCAATATGCATCTAGCACATCCTCTCTAAAGGTTCTGTTGAACCGTTCAATGAAGCAGTTTTGCATGGGCTTGCCAGGCTGGATGTAACGTATCTCATTAGCTCTGCGCTCACACCACGCAGCAAACTCATTAGAGATAAACTCTGGCCCATTGTCAACACGGATGACCTTAGGCAGCCGTATCTCTTCTTCCAGCTGATTAAGTACACGCGTAACCCTTGTTGCTGGAAAGCTTAACCCTGGCTCTACAGCTAGAGCTTCTCTGTTGTAATCGTCTATGACGTTGAACATGATTACTCTACATCCGCCTGATAGCCAATCACTCATAAAGTCCATGCTCCATACTTCGTTCAAGCCACCTGGTGTCTCAGTGGCTGTTGTATGCGAGTAGGAACACGCTTTTTGTGTCTTCTACGCATACCTAACTTCATGCCGCGGTATAAACGCAACACACGTTTACGGTTCCAAACCAAGCCTTCTGTTCTAATCCTGTTGTAGTATACATCGAAGCCACGGGTGGGAAGTTGTTCTGCTAGCTCCGTCAGCTTTGCCATAATTTCACTGTCGTCCTTCTTTACTTGATAGTTCCACATAGATCTGTGCAGACCAACAACGCTACATACACGCCCTATACTCACCTTGTAAACCCCTAGCAAGTAGCTCACCATAACACGTGGAGCAGAAGCCTTTGGAACTTTTTGACAAGATGTCTTTTAGCATCATGTTGTCTAAGGACTAATCCACATACATCTTTTTAAGCTTGCGGTTCTCCTCTTGTAGCTCTTTTAGTCGTTTTAGTTGGTTAACTTACATTCCGGAATACTTCTTAAGCCATCCATAAAAGGTGGCCGCTCGAATGCTCAACTCTCTATAGAGATCTTCTACACGTTGGCAGTTCTCATTGGCCTTAATCGCTTTGATGATCTGACTTTTTGTGAATTTACTATTCCTCATATCAGGTCTAATTTAATCAATTAATTACCTGTGCGATTTTAAGGAAAGTCTACATTTAGGGACGTCTGCGATGCACCAACAGCCTGAGTTTCGCAATATCTTTTGAAAAACTCTTAAAATCCGAGAGTAAAGAATTTAAATGCCTTCTTATCTTTCTATTGGCGAGCCAATAAAATTAAGCGCTTAACCTGATTTTTAAGATTCTGCTTAACGAACTGCTTAATCCACTGTCCGTTGTTATCGGTCCACCTTTCAGGATGGAAATTCATCATCACTTTATTAGGATAGGTTCCGTTTAAAATGGCTTGGATAATATCTTTGGTTGAATGATATTTCCTATTGATAAAATCGGGATTGGTAAGGGGGTTCTCAATCGGCGCCTTATCGCGAAGGTTATATTTATGTCCGTCCCATGCCCTTCCTGTGTCTGTAATATAAAAGACGGTATTAAAATCGAAATCGAAATATGGTTCTCCGATTATTCCCAAATTCTTATAAGAGTAATTCCTCCATATATCACGATTGTCATATTTGGATAGTGGGCTCCCGTGCATACAAATTGTATTAATTGGAACTGACTCTCTTAACAGTTGTAAATGCTTTTTAAAAAATTCAAAAGCTTCAGTGTTATCTCCGTGAGCCCAATCCATATCTTCGTAATGATATCCAATTTCGTGACCTAAGCTATAAATCTCTTTTATCACTTTAGGATCATAACTTTCTGGTACAATTCTGAAATAATACACTCCTTTAATCCCTAATGTATTTTGTACTTGGGCAAACTCTAATGAGTGTGATTTCCGGTCATCTACATCGTGCCTTAAAATAATCCACTTAGAAGAACTGTACATTCCACGGCAATAGTCTTCGTACGTAATAAATTGATATTCTGCCTCCTTAAGGGCCAACAACAATTCCTTATAAATTTCAACCGTAAAGTCACGCATAATAGGCGATAAAATGGGTGGATAAGCAATCTAGCATCTCATGTATTTTTGAAAATCAATATTCTTCGCATCAAATTTTCCTTCCTCATACCGTTCTATCATGTCTTTAAAAAATGGTGTGGAGTAAATTTTATCTGCCAGCATTTTTGTTCTACGCTCGGCAAAATCCTTTTTTAGGTCTGCCATTGCTAATAACTCCCTTAATTTCGCCTCCAATGAATCATACTCCGTAGGAAGAAAGGCATAGGTAAGGCCATATTTCTTCTCCTGCTGCTCTAGGTAGGAAATTCGCCCAGCAAAGCTGTTGCAACGCAATGAAGGTGTTCCTAAAACCGCTGCCTCGGAAGTCATTGTCTGACTATCACCAATTAACATGTGGGCAAAGTAAATAAAGGAGTGCATTTTCTCTGGGCTTACCGAAAGTTGGTATTTCAAAAGCTCCTCATCTAAATTTCGTTCAGAAGTAACAAAAACACGTCCTTTTTTAGAAAGAATTTCAATTAGGCGTCTTTTCTGATCAATACTCAGTCCACTTACCCCAATGTCATGATGCGCCTTAAAGGCATTGAATCGCAAAATGAAATACTTCTCCCCTTCTTCTATTCCGAAATCTTTTATTACTTGAACATCAGGTGTAAAAGCCTTGGGATGGAGGTAAGCTAGTTCGTGATAGGCCGGATAAGTAACATGGTTAGACGCTTTTCTTTCAAAATCCAAAACATCTGGGGAAACAATGAAGTCTGCAAAGGGATGGCCATATTTTTTCATCAAAGGCTGCACCTCGGAGTCGTCATCATCAAATACAAAAGAGGTAAGCTTAGCAAAGCGAGACACGTGGGCAATATTAATACTGGTGCCGATAGCCAAATTGATCTTATGCCTCTTAACAAGCCTAAATATCTGAAAACCAAAGTTTAATAAATCGAAAAACTTACCTAAAAGTCCATCCGCTTTTTTCCCAAGGCTAACGAATGGGATATCGTATAGGAAGAGCAGCTTTTTAGCAATTGGGATGTCCCTGGTGGTAACAATTACAAAATGGCCATCATCAATTAGTGACTTATAGAGGTTTCGGAACAGATGTACATGGGCCGGGTGTCCTATATCGATTAAAATTCTCACTACTTCTTAAGTTTTGATAGCACTTTAACTCCTATTTTTCCTATTGAGAATAGCAGCGGATTTAACACTTTAATGTAACGCCCATCTTCCACTAGTTCACCGCCGAACTGCAATTTGTACTTTCGAACGCCATATTCTTCCTCCGGTTTACCAGCACCCATAAAGTCGATATGAGATAATCCGCTTTTAAGCGCAAAATCAATAACCGCCATAACCGCTAGGTGGGTTGGGAATATCTTTTTTTCATAATCACGGATGCCACAATAATACCAAGTATAAATACCCTTTCCTTCCAGGTAAAGGGTAAAAGCACCACCGATTATACGTTTATTATGTCGAACAGCAAAAACCTTGAAACAGTCAAACTGCAGCTGGTCAAGAAAAAAATCTCGACTAGGCAGAGGAAGTTTAACTCTTTCCAAGTAGAGGTCTTCTAGGATATCATAAATCTGCTCTACTTCGGACTCCTTTCTTGTTTCTTCAAAATCTGCACCCGCTTTTATGGACTGCTTAATTTCTCTTCTGCGATTGTATTTGAGACTTGCCAGGTAATCGTCGGCGGTTTCAAAATTAGAAACATCAAGCTTGACATTCATATGCGCTTGGTACTCCCAATCCTTGAACTGATCTTTATGCTCTTTAAAATTGAAAAAATTACGAATCTCAATATAGATGGCTTTGCTCCTAAGTTTCTCTTCGAGAGCTTTTAATAACTGCGAGATAAATTCCGGTTTTCTATAAGCCACTCCCCCGTAAATAATCGCTCTTTTGGAAAAATTAGCCTTTAAACCCGCCACCTTGTGAATTGCAGCCACCACTAAAGCCTGAATTTGGTCATCAGCCTTTATAGCTACTGCTAATGAATCTTGATCAGGCTCATGCTGAAAATAGTCGTAAAAGCTTGGAGCTTGAAACGGATTTGAGGCCTTTGCTGTCCTAAGGAAGGTGGCCCACTCTTCACGATTAATCTCTTGATTAGTTAGAATACTGATTGGAGACTTAAGCTTCATCAATGTAATTCCTTAAATATTTGATTATTGTAGATTCTAGTCTATGAACTTTCGCATCCAAAGCTCAGTGTGTATCCACTTCCAAATTTCTTTAGCAATCTGAACTTCTCCTTTTAAATGTGATTTGTAAAGGCTCTTTACCTGCTCAACTTTGAAAAGTCCTCTGTTCGCAAAGGATTCACTTTCAATAATTTCTGTAATTTTCTCTTGCCACTCCTTAGTTCGAAACCACTCGTCTTGGGGGGTCATAAAACCGTTCTTATCCACTCGCATTCGGATTGACTCTGGCAAGGTTTGCTTCATAGATTCTCTAAGGATATGCTTGGTCCATCCGTTTTTTATGATTTGATCCGACTGAGTAGCCAAAGTTTGTTCGACTAACCGATAATCTAAAAACGGGACTCTAGCTTCCAATGAAAAAAACATCGAGTTTCGGTCTTCCCATTTGAGAAGATGCTCTAGCTTATATTCAAAATGATTGATTAGAGAAGCCTTTAGGGAATTGGAACCATATAAATTATCAGCAACCACGGATTGAGCGCCAAATTTTGAAACAAAGGCCTTATCAAGATAAGACAGCTTATTTGCCTTCAACTTAATTCTTAAGGATCCTGGTAAAAGGAAAAAAGCAAAGGTTTTAAACGCGAAGAGCGACTTATGAATGCGTGTGTAAGCGAGCATTTCTCGTAAGAGTCGAATGATTTTACCTTTTTTGAGCAGGTCTTTATAATAAAAACCAAAAAAATAGTGATAGCCTGCAAGTTGTTCATCTGCGCCTTGGCCATCGATGGTAACAACTACATTCTTATGTGCCAGCTCCATTACTTTATATTGGGCATATGGCCCTGTGGAAGGCAGTGGTTCTCCGTGGCAATCAACAAACTTTTCTAAATCCTGTAGAAGGGTCTTTGCACTTGGTGTAATGTAGTGCCGGTCTCCTGGTTTATTTTCATAAAGTTTGATGAACTTTGATTCATCTCCTGAAAAAGATTCGTCATAAACTGCAGAAAATGTATTCAGGTCTTTTTTATCGAAATCATCCATTATTACGGATGCAATAGAAGAAGAATCTAATCCACCACTTAAGCATACTCCTAAAGGGACATCACTTCTTAATCGCAATTTAACAGCTTCATTAAAAGCTTGTCGATACTCCGTAGCTTGTTCAAATCCTTCCGCCTTCGCTACTTCCTTTGCAAGGTCGTACCACTTATAAGGTTTCAGGTCCTCAATTGCGCCCCCAGATAAATCAAGGGTGAAGCAATGTCCATGCATCAATTTTTTGATGCCCTTGAAAAAAGTGAATTCGCTTTGTTCGGTGCGATTAAAAAGCAGATAATCTAGTAGCACGGATTCATCAGCTTCTTTTTTCGCAGGGCTAACCTCTAAGATACATTGTATCTCGCTTGAAAAAAGTAACTCCCCTTCAACTACGGAATAGTAAAATGGCTTAATACCATATCGATCTCGGGCCGCAAAAACTTTGTTTGCCTTCTTGTCGTATATTGCGATAGCCCACATGCCATTGAGCTTATGGAGCATATTTTCACCCCATTCCATGTAAGCGTGCATCAACACCTCAGTATCCGTCTTGGTCAGGAATTTATGACCTAAGGCACTCAACTCATCCTTAAGCTCAACATAATTGAAAATTTCCCCATTAAAAACCATTGTGTAACGCTCATCGGGGCTTTGAAAGGGCTGATGTCCTGCTGGACTTAAATCAATTATACTTAAGCGCACAAAACCGAAGCTTAGGCCTGGGGCAAAATAAGTTCCGGTATCATCTGGCCCACGATGATGCATTTTAGTCATCATAGGCCTGATATCGGCATCACTATATTCCTTATTCAGAAAATTAATTCTTCCGTTTATTCCGCACATTCTATGTGATATTAGTATTAAAGAAATGCAGCAAGTTCATAGATATGTTCCAAGTTTTGCTCGTTCTTCTTCAAGTCCAGTTCACGAAGGGCGCGTTCTTGCCCTGCTGTGGCAATTTGCGTACAAAAGTCCCTATCTGAAGCAAATTTTAAAATATAGGATGTCAGTGCTGCAACATCACGCTCTTCAGCCAGCATGCCCTCCTTACCGTTCTCTATGATATGAGGAATCCCAGCGTGAAATGTCGAAATTACTGGAAGACCTGCCGCCATCGCCTCAACTAGGGCACCCGGAATACCTTCTTTATCACCATTTATGTCTGTTACACTAGGGTGAATAAAAACATCATGCCCTCTAAAATAGTCCTGATGCTCCCCAGAGCCATAAACTACTGGCCCGGGTAAATCAATCACTGAATTTAGACCTGTCGCCCCTACCCAAGCTTTTATCTCATCTTCAATCGGTCCAGCACCAACGATAGTTAAACGGATATTCTTTTTCTGGGCATATGCGAGCGCGAAGGCTTCAATAAGATACTGATGCCCCTTCTGTGGCGCAAAACCTGAAATGATTAGGAACTTGGTGAGTTCCGAATCCCTTGGCTCTATCTTATTGTAAAAATGCATTACATC